>Ga0209782_1002643_pt1 | contig 10068 bp, 4 predicted proteins | sample WorMetmaBAHAMAS1_FD_187390 | JGI IMG/M metagenome (GOLD analysis project Ga0209782, IMG submission 187390) | Marine gutless worms symbiont microbial communities from Max Planck institute for Marine Microbiology, Germany - Inanidrilus... | ecosystem: Host-associated > Annelida > Digestive system >...
AAAATGTAGAATTTGCAACTTTCACGCAAACTGTTATGATTAGTTAACCGTATTGCTCAACACCGGAAGTTCACCAAATATCGAGTAAAGCTGGATCTGGGATAAATATTCTTTATTTACTGACGGGCCCTATTTGTACATGTGTATAAGAAATTACATTAGTCAGTTCTGTTATGTACAAACGGGTGAGTAATTGCAGTGCAAATTCATTCTGATGACCATTCCTGAATCCTCATATCTACATCCAGTATCTTCTTACTTGACATGCTGTCCATTCAAACTGTAGTTGTCACTGTCAGTTATCACACTGCAGCATTGACATCAGAACAGTCTCATGTGTCAGTCAAACTTCAGACTGCGAACTGTGAAGCTTAGCACATTTCAGATGTCAACAGACATGCGAGCATGCAGTTGCCTGCATTATCAGCAGGACCACTCATTAGAGTTAGAACTACCACTCACAGAGATAGCTCCACGTGGAAAAGTGCACAGTGTATTAAGAGGCATGCAGTTTAAGCAAACAAACAACCAGGTGCAAATGAAGCCACATGGATGCCTGTGATTTCTGTTTTGCATCACCCTCTGCTGTACACCTGAACATGAATAGAGATGGGACTGTGCAAATGATTCACTTGCCAAGCCCAATTACTGCTGATCATATCGGATATTGGCCAAGATACATATACCAATAACAGTATTACAATGTGATAAATAAATATTCACCAATATCCGATATCGGTATAACATTATACTATAGGGATGTCAGAAAACAGAGAATTAATCAATTAATCATCAGTAAACTGTTGACATCCCTAATACACATTTAATAACTATCAAAATGTGACTGCCTGTTCAATTCCTAAAGCTGTGCATGGTTAGGGATAAGGTTATGGTTGGTGTTGGGGTTAGCGTCGGTGTTAAGGTTAGCGCATTTTACTTTTTGTCACACTTTCAGCCTGCAGTAGCCCGCATCCCCGCATTTTACCCATAACCGTAATTGACACATGTTTACACCACACTAACCCGCAATTTGCCCGCTGCCACACCCACCCACATCTTGCATTTCACCGAGAAGTAAGCCGTGCAATGCATCATAGCAGGAAATTTTCAAAATTTATGCAACACTATGATAGGACAACAAGTCCACTACATATCAAATACACCGAAATTACCTCACAAGAACAAACGTTGCACAATTCAGCGAAACGAACGAACGAACGAACTTCTACTCGTGTTTACAGTTTTGTTTACTCTATGTAATAAATAAGTAAGTAAAAGATGGCATAGTCGTTTTCAGTAAAGCTGAAATTACACGGGAGCAGTTTGCTCGTAGCATCCTCGCCGACACGCCTGACATCCTCACGGTGAGGATGTCAGGCGTGTCGGCGAGGATGCTACGAGCAGACCTCACGAGGATGCTACAAATAAACTGCTTCCGTGTGATTTCAGCGTAAGAGAAAAGTCGCAGTCTGGCAGAGGTGTTATTGCCAGGACTAATTAACTCCGTGGTGGTAACTATGTATTGTGTTAGCATTAACATGAGGCTCATGATGCCACCGAGAGGGTGCAGACTGCGGAACATTGTGTCTGTTTTGTCTAACCGGCAATTTAACTGATGATCGAGCAGCAACTACATTCCAACCAAATTTTGCTCAGTGTTATATTACTACAAGTACTTATCATAGGTTCTGCAGGTAGGTTTTCTACCTACAATTGCACATTGTATTTTATTTTGAAGTACCTTTTCAAATGTATCTTCTGCAAAAGATTTTTGATGTGACAAACCACTTTTGATATAAATCAATTTTGAAATTCCATTTTGCAATATTTTGTGAAAGAAAATTTAACAAAATTTTGCTTGACTTTTGAAATACAAATTTCCAGTATGAAAGAGGCCTGACATAGTTACAGTTTTACAGCTGCACACAAACGCTCAGTAAAACATCATGCTCACCCAAATTTCATTAAATTCCTGCATATAAAAAGTGTGCAATAAACCATATTAGCCTACAGTCAGCGTGTTCACAGATATGATTAACATTATCATATTATTACTGTAATTTCAGCAACACCTTTGGCATCACAAAACTCGCTGAGTTCTCAGCTATAATTCACATGACCTTATTATGCACCTACCCTACAACAGGGGAGGGGTGAGGGATAAGGCAATGTTGTGATCCGTTGTAAACATGGGATGCACATACAGTAAAACCTTGATTGCGATAACATATGAATTCCACCACTGGTACCTTTACATTTTCAAAAAAACAATCACTTTTCAAAACTAAATTTGTTTCTTTCCATTTCAGCCAGGTTTACAAAATACAATGCATAAATTCTATCACATAAATACAAAGTGTAAACATGCACAAACCTGCACTTAGTGACAAGCGACAGACATGTTTGCAACCAAGTTAATAACATGCATGAGAATTAATGGAAAATTAGAAAATCCCGTATAAGATTACAAACTCCAATACCAAAGCAACTTAGCAACACAACACACCAAACGATGGACACACAGTAGACAGCTTAGTCTAGCGATCGGAAGTTGGAAACAAGCAAAAAATTAATGTAAAGATACATATCAACGAAAACAGGATTGCCCAAAGTAATCAATAGCCCTGGTGGCAGATGGTACCCACTCGAATACCATCAAACACAATCATTCAACCATATTTGCCAGGCGAAGCCATGTGCATGCCCATCTAATACAGAAATCCTTGGATCTACCTCATTTATCATCCCAAACTAAAGCTCGATTGGTTCACCCATTTTTGCATTCGCCACATATATATGCCACCCCATTCCCCCACTTCCAAAATTTGCCCCTTTTCATTGGGGGAGCTGGACCACCATTTATGATATTGTTCCTTGGGGCTACCCAACCCATCATCCCAACTGGTAGATTGATCGTCTCAGCTAATTCTGCACAATACTTGGTCGTTAGCAACGGACATACAGATAACAAACTAACCATGAAACTCTACCCATACCTACAAATCGCATGCTATATCTTATATAGCGATGCGGTCAAGAAACTCATTAGCACAAAAATCTAGTTCTAACCTAGAATATGAAGGCAGATTGGAGAAAATCAACCAGTCTCTGACAAAGCTGTACTTCAACAAACACAAAACAAAATGGAATGCGCATTACACTGAAAGCTTTGCCTACTTCACGTGATAAAACTTCAAAATTAGCAGAGCCATGAACAAAAAAAATTCTGTAGAAAAGAATCCAGAAATGTAGATAGGTGAATATCTACAGTCTTTGGTAATATTTGTACAGCACACCAAAAGAGTGAACAAATGAGGAACGAAGATGGTCATATGAAAAATTATAGCAAAATGAAATATACATATGTGAAAAATACAGATTAGGTTGAGGCTTACGAAAAAAACATGAAGACCCCAAAATAAACCGGAAAATTATCAAAATTAACAACCAATGCACGTCATTCAAATGAAGGGTAAATAGATATTTTACAGGAATGCTCTGAGAGGGCCAAAAATATAAAGAAAGATAACAAAATGAAAAAATAATCTATAAACAATACAACAAACCAGCATTCATGGTTGACTTACTTCTGGCTTCAGCAACAAAAGTAAAATAAGAATCAATAAAAATTAAAAACAATTTCTGTGTCTGCTACAAACAAACAAAATATACTACTGTACTAATTTGATTTTTCCAGATATTGACAACCTTGTCTGCAAGTAGCAATACTGAATAAATTAAGCCAGTGACTCGTCAAAGGCTGACAGTGCATTAATACAAAGTTTGACTGAAAATGTACTTCTTGCATTTTGTCAAGTTGTACAGATTTAGCATTAGTCAAGTGAGGTTTAAAAAATAAAGCACCTTTTAACTCATCACTTTCCCAGTAATATTTTTGATGTAAGTTGACAAAATTAGATCACATATGTCAGTTATAGCAAGCAAATGATGTGAACTTTGGGAAAATCCTCTATTAAAATGCAAACACATGTGCATTATAAATGCTTGTATGTATAGAGACAGAGCAGTCAACACCACTGATAACTTTCCCGTCTTCTCCATTAGCTACTGCACTAGTAACAAAATCCAACAGTTCCTAACACAGGCTGTCCAATAAAAAGCTAATGAAATGGCATCAGAAGTAGCAGTAGCATTAATTGGATGCAGAAAAGAGTGAGTGACTGACTCTATATAAAACACAAATTACAAGATATCATATCTATACTAATGTACACTGGCAATGACAACAATATTCTTATGCAACGTCATCGCAACACGTATACAACACTAAGCATTACCACAAAACCATGAATAATACCAGCTATAAGCAGCTACATTAAAACTATGGCTCGTAGAAATTAAAATTCTTTAAACCACTGATTCTGATTTTACAAAAATTAGTTCTTCATTTTTAAACTCTGATCAAACAATACTCGACAAAAATCATCTTGGATCATTGTCTACTCCAATAACAATAAAGATATTGGTTGTTAATACACCTTTAAAAAATGACAATAACGGATGAATACTCTGGGTTATCACAACATTTTTGCAGGTTTTACCGATAACTAATTTTAGTCCATCCACAGCAGAAAATAACAGCATTGAAGATGTTAACACACTTTATAATTTCCTCAGGACTGACTCCATGGTTTTCCGACTGCTTCTGTACTTCTGAAATTTTCTGTTTTTTTTTCTCTTTAGTTTCTCCCATTATCTTTTTAGTTTACGGTACAGTGTGGTACATTAAGCTGACTCTCTCAGCTTTTGAGCATACTATAAATATATCATTATCATATCGTAAAGTCTGTAAGTTAGGGACCAACATAATTCACTGAAAAGAATGCACTATTTTAGGGAGAGGTTTTGAAAATATGCCATATTTCTTGGAAAATTCATAGATAAAGTTTCAAAAATTCACAGAAATTATTTTTGTGGGTTCCTCCTTATTCTAAGGTGTTATATAACTGCTAACTGATGAAAAATGATTTCTAGCTCTAATATGAAGCACATTCAATATTATCACTCATTAATAATCACTTCATTCACAAATGAAAATACATGTAGTCAAAAGTGATAAGTCATATTCTGCTCACGCATTTGTAGTTTTTGCAATTATTACTTGCTTGCTAAATTGCTACTGACAGTTCCTGGTGCAATGAACGATAAAGTCTGAATAGAAAGGTACTGGCACAGTCCATAAACCTTTAAAATAAACTAAATGAATAGTAATTGATAGAAAATAATAAATTTCACAAACTGTGCATTTTTCATACAAGATGGCAAATTTCACAGAATATGTCACGGCAGTGAAATCATGAATTACGTTGGTCCCTATTTAAAAGCGTAAACTTTTAAACAATTAATCACATGATAATCAGTATAATTATTCCGACTGGTTAAAAGCAGTTTGAAAGTTCCAAACTAAACTGCACACCTTACATCACCATCACTATGATGGGATTGGGGAACGTTAGGCTAACGAAGCTCTTACGATAATGTTACTTCCGTAACACAGCACAAATATTGTCGAAACTGATGACAAACAAATAATGACATGAATGTGAAAATAAAACAAATATCAATGTAGGTAAACTGAAATTGCATATAGTTTCCACACAATATATGTGACCAACAAAGTAAGTGAGCTCCAGGCACAAAGGTCTAGCATGAATTCATCTAAAGTCCTATCAAGATATCCTCAACTGACAATGACAAATGCAATCCAGCAATACCACGATTCACGAGCTCTTCACAAGCATGTGGACTTACTTATTAATTACTTTGGTTAACATTTATGATTCACTGTAGCAGCATTGTCGTTATTGGCCAAAGTCCCATTCTGCACGCCATCTTCCGTATCACTATAAACGACACTTGCAGACACCCGCAGTATATCGGCTACCATTTCGGCGGCAAGTTCATCCATGGTACTGGCCTTGCGGGATGCTACAGACGGTGAAGCGGAACTTTCAACGACCCGGTTCTTTTGCAGCTGCAGATCGACTGCATCAGTATCAGCATCGTCTGCAGGCGGTGATTTCTTTGCTAGCGGTTCACAGCCGGCAAACAAACTGCTGGTTATATACGTCGGGCACTGTTGCTGATTACTCACTGTAGCTTCGCAGTGTAGCAGTGCCAAGCTAAACTCAACTATTACGCGATCGAGCCACGTCTTTGAGTTTGGCAGCAGAATGCCACCCTCGAAGTAGCCGAGATGTCCACCGTGGTGCGTCAGCGCAAATATCACATTGTCACGATTCACTGCACAGAAATATACGGACTGATGTTGATACAATGTGTTTCCCTCACTTCAGTCAAACTAGGCAATCTGGGACAGCACATCTGGCCCAAGCTGCGCCAGGCACCAGCAAGCACAGCCTGATAATCATGTGCACTCGACCAGCCACGCAAATGGCATGCTTTACAACGTTGTCACACCCCCACCATTTGAGGAATCCATTCACACTAGGCTGTTATACAGTCTTTCCACTGTCAGGACTGTTGTAAACGTGATGACATCCATAAAACTCTAAGTATAGAAGTATACAGCATACCATATGACAATTATGATGATGATGACGATAGACAATGATTAAAGTCGACAGACATTGGTGCCGATGGTCATAAGGTTATTTAACTTTTAGAGGCATCTTCATCGGTAGTGTGATAACAAGCAGAATAAAAACAATGGTTCGACATACGTGCCAACTGTCGAGGAATATAGTGAAGCTCTGAAGGAACAATAGGATCGTCCTCAGCATTCAACAGCAGCATCGGAATGTTCACCTATCGTTCACAACATATTGCAGCAACAAAACAATTTCATCGGTGTGCAACTACTGGAAGTGGGGGTCTTGCTAATTGATGGATCGGCCTATCTACGCCATAGTACCTGACAACTAACTCTAACCCTACTGACCCATAAACGACCCACAATCCCTAACCCTAATTTATCACTCTTTTTGCAGACACTATGCCATTCACAACCAAACATGCAGCAAATGATGTGAAATATTAAGGACATAAAGCGATATCCTATGTTTTGAATGCCGATACTGCCAACAGGCCGATGCAACAATCAGACACACCCATTTGAAACATTTCACCCTCTAACAACTCCACAACTGAAGCACCTAAAAGTCTCCGTTAACACTGGTGCAGCAGGCTGGAAGATAAACCAAGAGGCTGTGAGTTAAACTCCTGGTCAGAGACTGCATATAATCACTCTGGGCAAGTTGTTCACACCCTTGTACCTGTCAACGAACCCAACAAACAGCTACTAATCATTCAGTACTTGCTACATTTTGGAGCTGGGGAGGTAACTGCAGGACTGGCATCATCCATGTGCTAAAAACTTCAGCAGTTTATCAACCAGTAATCTCAAGGCCTATAAAAGAAAGACTAGTGTAATGACTTTTACCTTTTTTTTGCACAGTACCTGCCCAGAGTCAACGCAACTTTGCACTTCTTACTACTGAATAAATCAAGTCTTTGCTTGCCTTTACTTACTTTATGTATGCAGTGACAGCAGCTGGACCGCTGATAATACTCCTCACACGACTTGAATCCAGCTCGTTTGTGACTGTAGTGAATGTCGAGGTCCAGCAATGTTGATGCACCGAATATCTTGCCGACGTCGAACGAACCAAAACGGCGCTGAGACTCGTCACTAAAGAGGACTTTTCTATGACGTCGTAGGATGCGTTTCTGATGCTCGGCCATTGCACAGATGTAGAAATAGCGTCCGCCACGCCATTGCAGCAGCAGCGGAGTACATCTTTACACAGTGCACACGGAATCAATGTTGCAAAACAGGATGGGGCAAAAAGTTTGAAATCAATGCTTACAGTTCCTTCAGAGCTCTGGTTTTGTTGGTTGTGTGATAAGCAGACATGTCGACAGAGAAGAGTGTACAAATTACTCTGGGAGTGACGGGATAAATATTAAGTGAAATACTACTAGTTTACAGCTTGTTATATACTGACCGAGTAGAATTCTGCCTAATTAACCCAAGCCCACTGACCTTATTTACTAAGCATCAAAAAATAAGTAAAAGCTTCAAATGCAACTCAAAAACAGAAAAGCATTTCATTGGATAAAAGATGAAATTAACAGGTGTGACTGACATACGATGTATTCCATTATATCTCTAATACCATAGTTAACCTCAAATAATTGAATTAAAAGTTAAAAAAACCATCGTTTCTGCTGCAAGTATACAGTGCCACTCACTCGACTATGTTGTAGCCCTGACAGCAGGATATTGCACCAGCAAATCGCGACTGGACCACTTCATGTTCGCCGAGGTACTTCACCACAATGTTGGCACCCATACTGAATCCAACTGCAATAAATCTGCTGTTCGGATACTTCTCAATCATGTCATCCACCATCAGACCATACTCTTCCGTTCCACCTAGACAACCAAAACAGACAGTACATCGGCGAATGGTCTTTTAATGGCACATCAGCAACTAAGAAGTTATTCTGTGCCGTAAATGATAGAAATTGTAAAATCAAAGCACAAACTGTGATGACTGTAGCCAACCATGAATAATGGAAATAATGAAAGGAAACAAAGAAAAGAGTAAAATTTGGCTTTTTCGTGGTAAACAGTGCCAGAAATACAGTATGTTCCAGCAACTTAACTTTCCAAAAAAAGTAAGGAGTACAACCATGCTTCAAAGAAACAAGTTATAATTTCAAAAAATGAAATTCTGGAATAAAACAGTAAAATTCCTCATAGTGTTTTTTCAAAGAGCTCGTTATTTGAAGAAGTTAAAAATGGTTCCCTCAAAATGTCACTAATATTTTCTAAATGTAAACAAAGCACCCAAACTGAACAATGCCGCAATGTCGGCTTATGTTCAATACGACACAAATATGATACGACTATTTTACGTGCAGTCAAAATGTGACGGAAGACAGTTTAGTCTACTGTGAAGAACCAGGAAACAAAAATAATAAAGGAAAACAACGTAAACAGAGCCAAATATACTCAAAAGAAACAGTAAGAAGTCAGAGACCACAGAGTCGATCCTAAACGGCCGACGTGTAAAGGTCGGAAATGATTTGTAGCTGTAGCTCACCGTAGGTATATAAACGTGGAGAAGTAAGAGGAACATCGCGAACTGAACCGAGGTGATTGAGAACAGCGACGCGGAAGCCGTGCTGCTGCGCATGGTGGACAAATGCACGAATGTAGGCATTCTCGCTGCTGTTAGCAATGCCGGGACATACCAGTAGCATTGCACAGCCATCTGCACAATAACCGCCCACCATATCAATTAATATACTACATGCAGTTAACATTTCATCAAACGCTGCACAAGAAAACAGAAACTAGTGGCAGAGGTAGCAGCAACAGTTAACATTGTCTGTAACGGAATGCAGGAGCTTTTACGAGTACGATAAGATGAGGCATATAACATAAGTCACTAAGTTCAGAAATACACATCACTATACTTTGCACTCCTTCCTGATGGCAAAGTAACAATAAAATAATTGAAATCTACAGACCTCCTGTTTTCAAACTATCTGGCGGTGGAAATATATCGTAGGTCATCGTCGCACCGTCTGCCATCAGTTTAGCACAACGTAAGCTGCGTAGCAGTGGCAAGCCAATACGACCCATCTTGCTGTAGACAGCCGTCTGAATGTGACCACTCTTACCCCATAACCATGTCGGAACATACCTGCCAGCGGACACAACAATATGACTGACATTGCAGTCTGATACAAATATTCACTAAACCACTGTACAATATTACTTTGTGGTACCAGATAACAATCACAATTACACTGTGTCAAAGTAATGTAGTATCAAAATAAAAGAAATAGGCAACTATCAAATTTCAATACTACACAAATATTATGGCTTTAAATTTTTCACTCGTACACACACAACAGGTAGTTATCCCATTTGCTCTGCTTTACAATGCATTCCATAGAGGAACTTTTGCACTGCTGCAGCATAAGTCCAATGCCATTGCTGATGTCCAACGAATAGTGTCAAAGCACGGAAGACAATTGTGCCACGTTCTTTCAGTTCAGAAATAGTAAAAT
>Ga0209782_1002644_pt1 | contig 10067 bp, 8 predicted proteins | sample WorMetmaBAHAMAS1_FD_187390 | JGI IMG/M metagenome (GOLD analysis project Ga0209782, IMG submission 187390) | Marine gutless worms symbiont microbial communities from Max Planck institute for Marine Microbiology, Germany - Inanidrilus... | ecosystem: Host-associated > Annelida > Digestive system >...
GTGATAAACGACTATCCTGTGATTTTTCGGCACGGCGACTTAACGTCACATGCTGTGGCAGTTGTAATGACATCTGTAGCTTAAAATGCCTAATTAAAATAACGGCAGTCTGCTGGTCTCAGTGTCATGAAAAAGATTGATATTTGTAAGCCTCTTAGTGTATGACCAAATTAACCAGTAGGCAAAATAATTTATGCTCATGTACATGAGCATAAACTGTAGCACCCTATAACATTCTGGTCGCGTCATAACTGTGCGAAGCACCAGTATAAATATTGCTGCATTTCAGTATTAACAATAGATTAAAACAATGCATTTTTCAAAGTACCTGTAGTTAAGAAATGGAGCTACTGCTCACTGTATTAATTGAAAGTAGTTTGTTAAATGCCTTTAAAGAGTCAGTTGCTCAATATTGTAGATATGTAGGCTTATGGCATGGTGCTGGAACCAACTGCTTGCCAGTTATCGTGCATGACAAGCATAATGTCTTAACATGCTAAAATTAGGATAACATAAACAATGTTGCTTAAGACGTTGCATTTTCCATTTTACAGAACTGTCAGCTTATTCAGTTATGGCTTACAGTAGCTTACATTTAATTGCATTTAGTGTTGATTTGTTGTGTTTTATAAATGTTCTGAAATTGTTGTGGCAGAATGTTGGTGAGAAATTTTACACTGTGGGTGAAGTGGTGCATGAAATTCGTGACCATGCTACACGCGACTGGCTGCAGACTCTTCCTTATGTACTTCAGTTTCGTGAACCGTTGCCTGATGCAGTGAAAATCGGTAGTTTGGTTGTCCTTGAATTATGTACGGTCATTCCTAAAGTTTGTTCTGTTAGCATGCAATTTTTGAGTAGCTAGGGCCTGTTTATAGTTATTGTGTTGCAGCTAAAGTGAAAACATGTTGTACAGTATCTTACATTTGATGACAACGTAAAATAGCACAGTGTAATAATGTTCCGTGAAATTTTAAATTTTTTTTGCAGTGATGGAGTTTGCACGAAAGACGGGTGATTTGCACAGTTTATCAAAGACCGACATTCGTGTTATTGCTCTTGCATACACCTTAGAGCGGGAACTCGTTGGAACGGATCACATTTTTACTGAACCAACGAAGAAGGTAATTGTTACCAACAGAGAATGTTCTTATTGTCTGTACACTGCTTGCTGTTGATAAATTGTGCTATTAAACCTTTTGATCTGTGTGGAAGACTTATGTCATGGAGCTTCCTTGTGCATTTTGGAGCGTATGATCAAACTTCTGCTGGATGCTGTTTTCGATACCAGCAGCCACTCGTATAAGAATCAGAATCATCCATGAAACTTTGTTATCTTTGCCATAACTCAGGCCGAATCGCTGGCAGTTTGCAACAAAATGAAACAGTTTGATTTATTCCAGCAAACAATTCAGTTAAGAAAGTACAGTCAGCAGAGGGCAAAGTTGCCAACCAATTAGTATGTTTGTCTGTTTGTCTTTCCACTTGCGTAACTTGAAAATTATACAACTGAATGTTGCTTGTGGCCATGGCTCAATCTCCTGTGATGGTACGGTGATATGTTGTGTACCGGTACTTCTAGTTTTGTGGATGATGGAACGCTAATTTCACGATGAAGCTTCCTTGAGTACTCTGTTATGTTGTTTACATAGAACATGTTTACATAACGGCTGTATGGTGCATCTTGTTTATTCCTAAGCGGTGATCGAACATGACAAGCATAGCAGCCGAGATTCCAAGTTCTAACCAAATTTTGCTCAGCGATAAAAACCGGAAATACTTATTGTGAGTTGCATACCGGGACAATCTTTGCTATCTACATTGCCTTGGTACATTTGTGCTGATCAAAAATTATTGTAATTTTGGATATGTTAATTGCCTTTAGTTGGCAGTGTCTGCTGTGCAGGTGGAATGGGTAATGCCTGGGACATGCAAGGATAATTCAGCAATGCTGCCTGGATTCTACGTGAAGAAGAAAACCGTAAGTTGGACTGCCTTTTATGTAGAATGTATTTCTGCTAATTTGTGCAGTTTTTGTTGCGTCATTTTTGAAACTCGAATATGTAGTTCTTTGCTGATAGCATGCATGCTTTGATCTTAAGTTGTCAGGCATATGAGAGAGAAGTGGTGTCCTCTATATCACAGACTGTTGGTGGCATTTTAAACTCTCATGGGTTTGTTGTCAGGTAAAAATGTAACATGGCTGGAGACCGTGTACAGTAGATGGACTCTTGCTCTGAGACTGAGATTGCTACATAGTTCAATAAATCTATATTATTTGTGGGTTGTTGTGACAAAACGTAAGTGACAACAAGCGGAGTTTGTGTGGTGTTTGAAAGCAGCCTTTGTCGACACCTGCATCGCGCTCAGAGTCGGAATGTTCGGCTACGGCAGTTGCTGAGCTCACTCGGAACATGGCTCACATTGACGCTGTTGACAGTTGCCATGGCAACACATCTGTGCCGGATACTGTTGAATCAGAATATTCTCTGGATGCCGCTCAGCATGAATATTCTTCTGATAGTCGACACGTGGTAGAAAAACAGTTGGACGCGGAAGACACTGTCGTTCCTTCTTCAGATGACGACTCAAAAGAAGGCATGTAATGTTTGTTCATGCATCGTAATCGGTTATTTCTGTGATTCGTTCATATTGACGCATTTATCATGCTTCTATGCATCCATGGATATAAACTGTATTAAGTGTTTTGACACTGTAGACAGGGTGACAGGAAATGTGTCTTGACATTTAAAACCTGTTGTTGCTATTTCTAAAGTAGAGTAACTCCATAGTAGGAAGTTGGTTAAAAACTGTGTAAAGCAAAAAGGCATTGGCCAAAAACGTATTGTTTCTGTTTTTAACAATGACAGCAACCGCAACCACGGGTATCCATTGAGCAGCTAGCAGAAAAAACATCCGTCGTTTCTCATTGCTGTGTAACACCTTTCATTAACTTTATCCATTTTATATAATCGATAGCATCTTTTTGCTAGCATCTTTTTGCTTAGTTGTAAAGTCTGGCAATCTTTTTCTGCAACTTTGTTCCAGGTTTACTTTTGCATACCTCTAGCTAGGTTATACTTTGCCGCTTGCACTTCATAATCCATTCATTTTTGTTTCTTATTTTAACTAGCATGCAAACCAGTGAGGGAAGATTGTTTTGCAACACAAATGGTACTAACCCTATAACCAGTCACTGACCTTATCCTTCATTTAACTACAGATTTGTTGATTGGGTGGAGAACATAAATACCGGTACTCAGTTTTGTGATTAATGGTCATTGAGTATCATATTTCTTGGTCAGGTGAAGTAGGAAATTTCATTTTTACAAATGATTGGGAACCGTGATTGTGCTGCAGGTGACGTTGATTACAATGAAAGCAGTGATGATGATGATGATGATGATGATGATGAGGGCTGGATCACTCCTAGCAACATAGAGGCAATGAAGCAGGCGACGGTTGCACTCACCGAGTCAGAGTCCGTCGATTTACCAGTCGCATGTGTTACCACAGACTATGCTATGCAGGTGCCATATGCTCACATTCTGTACTGAACTTTGATCGAGCTGTGTCATTCAAATAACTGATCAGTTAGATTGATATTTCTGCATGACGTTTGAGTTTGACTCAAGTTCGTTCATACTGATGGTCTTTTGTCGTTGTGTTTTAGACTGAAGTTTAAACTGGTTTAAAATCCGGTTTTAGATTGAAGTTCAGAATAACTTCGATTTTAGACTTGATCTAAAACCTTTCCTAAAACTGAAAATAATATATGAGACAGATCGACTATTAATGTCACTTGGTTGAAACTTGAGGTTTTTGTCTGTTAACTTGTTTGTAATTAACTAAATAAATATTTATTCTTTTTAACTAAAAAAACTTTGACACATTCGCATGCACAATAGCTGTTGCTAAATCCAGTAGGATATGGGCCAGAACCGGAATGATGCAAGCTATGAATGCTGTCTGCTTCTGACTAAGTGCTTTCACACCGATGATACACCATATTAATTGACTCAGCAATGCCGATTCTGGACACATGTATGTTCGGAATTCCAGCATTTGTCATTCTGGCCTGCACCTAGTCTCGTTCGCTTGTTTTGTGATTACGTCGTCTATGACGCTAAATCCGAAAAGTAAAGTGAATTCTTTCTAAAACTGAAGTTAAAGACTAGAGTTTAAGCAGACCTGTCTATTTATTTACAGTTGGTAAGTTTAGTTTAAAACTGGATTGTTCAGATTAACTTCGGTCTTAACCCAAAGTTCGGTTTTAACTTCAGTCTAAAACCGTACTTAAGAGGAAAGTTCGGTTTTAGAATTGGTTTTAGATTCAAGTTAAAACCGAATGCATTGTCACTTTACTTTTTATGCTAATTAGGTTTAAGACCGAACTTCGATCTTAAACCAAGTCTAAAACTTAGTTCAAGTGGAAAGATAAAGTCACCCAGTGTTAGACCATTCATTTTTTAAATGTGGTGTAATGGTAATTGACATAGCAAAGATCAGTTTGATCCGATGCATTGTGAAGTGTTTGTTTAGTGAACACTGAACATGTAGTTATGGGATGTGCAGATATTCATGGTTCAAAATGCATGCGCATCTCTATTCGACATTATGCATATTGTCTGATCAGGTTGGTCACAGCTGGCTAATGTTTGTGCACAGAACGTTCTGATCCAGATGGGCCTGCGAGTGATCTCTGTTGATGGAATGCTAATTCGACGCACTCATTCCAAAATCCTGCGCTGCTACGGATGCGGAAAGTACGTGTTTTCCATCTTACGACTTCAGATTACTGACCAACAAACATACACCCTTCGATTATTATTCTTCAGCCATGTACAAGATCTGATGCAAGATACGAACAGTACAGCAGTGTCATGCTCTTGTTGTAGTGTGTAGTGTTGTAGTTGTAGGTTATATCGTGTTTTGTAAGCCGGTTATGGCGTATTATGCTGTGGCAACAATAACACCAAGTACATTTTCTTAGTCATGACAGGCAGAGCCCGACTGCCGGACGCTTTCAGTGTACTAATTTAGCCTACAAATCGTGATTACTTTGTACAGTGATAGAAAAGAGAAAAATTAAAGTCATGTTGAGTAAAGTCTAGCTGAATGTTAGGATATTGATCACAGGCATGCAGGAGATAGTCTGACCAAGGTTTTGCTATTTACAAGGACATGTCTGTGTTAATGCCTATCATATTGTTTTTTTTTCTGGATGATATGCTTGGGGTTTATCAGAGTTCATATGGTCAGTACTCAGTAGTGATCTGGGGCTTCCGAGACATCTACATTTGAATTGAGATGGTTTGGTTGTTTTAATTTAGAAAAATACTTGGGGCTGGCAGTGGTAGCAGATTGATTTCTTCAGTTATGCTCAAACTATCTTACTTTATCTCTTCGAGAATTAAACAAGTTAGAATGTTGTTTCCACACTGTCAGTGACACTCAAGTCCAAAGAATGCCGCTTTGGCATTTGGTGAAACTCAAGTTGATGTTGATGCTTTACAATGGTACGCTGATGTGTGCAGAGTGATGGCTGACTGCCGGCGCGAGTTCTGTAGCAAATGTGGCAACAAAACACTCAGTCGAGTGACCGTGTCATACAACGACGACGGAACTGTTCAGTATTACCTCTCGCGCCACAAAACGTTCTCGACTCGTGGTCTTCATGTAAGTTCCTGTAGTCCAGAACCTGGCCTACACGTTATTAGGAGGTCACTTTGTATATACTGTACTTTGAGATCCCTCTTGCGTCGTGCTGTAGCTATATCTGTGTCATGTTTTTGCGTCTTTTTTGGTTTTTGTGTATCGTCCGATTATTAGGCACTGTTGGTGGCCATTCTGGTTTGTCGTAAGAAAATTCTCACTGCAGCAGTTGTCGGATTTTTTTTTCACAAAAATTTGTTAATCACCTGGTAAAATTTATATTGACGTCCAGCCAGTGAATTAGAAGTCATAAACTAATAAGCTACATAGCTGCACCTGTTATTAGCAGTGTTCACTGTTAATTGAGTGTAGAGGGTCGTGCTAGAATGACATCGGCTGTTGTGAGTAAAAAGTTTGCGACTATACTCTGGAAGTTAACACCTCATTGTTGGACTCTAAATTTGCAGTGAAGCCGTCATTAAAGATTCATCCACAAATGTGTTGAAGCAGTACTATTTTGCCATTGCCAGTGGACTGTTTTGTGCCGCCGTGTAGTGGCTCAGAAGTGTAGCAGAAGGACTTTGGGCTTATGACTCAGTGGTAGTGTGAATTGAAACTCCAGCCGCCATGTTGTTCACACCCGTGTGCCTGTCACAAACAGTATAATTTGGTACCGGTGTAAAAGATAACGGCACGTTGTGGAAGTGGTATGGTCTGCCGTCCATCATACTGGGTGCAAGCCCGCTGACAGCTCAAGACCATGGAAACAGAGATGAGCACTACAACGTAGCATTGTATAGACTGTGTATGCATCTCTGGACTATTGGGGTACTTTATGTGTAGTCGTTACCTGTAGTAAATGTCTGTATGTGTGCAGTATTCACTACCGACGCCGAAAGGCGGGAAGTACGCCATCAATCCTAAGCTGAGTGAGGACCAGCGCGAACCACAGCAAAGAACGTCTAAAAAGTCGAAGATGAAAGTGGACGTATTTGACGCCAATTACGCGGCACTGGTCTCACCGTTTGCTGCGAAGGACGTGAACAGTCGATCCGCAGTGCTGGGATACACGGGGCGCAGACAACAGCGCGGCCCGCGCCGACGAAACCCCAACGAAAATAACAAACACTACGGGCACCGAAAGTAGCCTGTGTGAAACTCAATTAAGGGTGTTTATTGGCCTTAATAATGTGGCTTAGCACTAGATGGAAATTGGAGTCATAGAACGTCATGTCAGAAACCTGCTGTATAGCAGAATACTTGAGGAGCAGACGAGCACTAGAATGAGAGATAAATCAGTGCCACTTCAGTTTCAGTGGCTCTTTACCAGGCAAACCTGATCCTTTCCACTTGACCAGAAACTTTATAAACTTACCCTGAAATGTTCTTAAATAAATTTGCCATGTATATCCAAAATTCCATCAAATTTATTTTTTTACCAGTTACACAGTTGCATTTATACTCTTGGGAGTGGCAAGGGCTGGAATCATTCAAAAACAGGAGTTAAATATTTAGTCATGGAAACAGTTGAAAAACGTGATAGAAACTGTAATGACCAACAGTCAGCAAGGTTGCTGGAATGATCAGTAACGTCTCTTTATATTGTGTTGCTACAAATAACTGCATTTTTATATTACATTCGTGAAAACTATCTAAGTGTCATCAGTATCTCTTACACAACACAAATAGAACACAATTTATCATAGATATATATTCTATGAATCAGTTGCTCTGTTATTGTTCAGAAACTCGTTGTTCAGTCGATTGTTTAATTACTAACATTCATTTTTGGACCCACAGTTCAGGATAGCAGTGTCTTAATGTCATCCGTACTAGACGTTGTAGTTGAGTTGACAGTCAAGCTCATTGGTAATTGCGGAGTCAATCAACTGAACCATGAGTCATCAAAGTCAATTTGCAATACACCCAACTTGATGTTTATTTCACTTACAGCAGTCAATGATGCAAACAAATCATTTAACTATGATCTCCAATCACAAAATAAGATAACAAGAAGCATTTGAAAAATGTTGGGCCCATTCACCACTGCGAGCCGCCTCACGCCCATTCACCAGATGTCGCTAGTGGTACTGTTGCGCGCCGCCTGCGCATCGATGTCCACGACAACGCGTGACAGAGGGGACCGCTATGGCCCCATCGAATGGGCCCAATGATAGGCAAAATATTTCGGATACAAAAATGTTGGGTATAAATGCTACCAGTTAGCTTTTTTGTTGCTAAGTAACATTACTTTCTTAACGTGCTGCATACAAATGTCTGATTTTCTGATGACACACTGCATAAGAGTAAAAAGCAACATTACAGTACACACAGTTGATGACTGTATATTAAATAAACAGTGGTTTTAACACATGGTCTAATGTCACAAGAAGACATTCGCGATGTTGACATCAGAATCACAGACTAACATCGTCATCTGTTGATAGATCTGACAGTGCGTCAGTTGTTTGCACAGCTGCATCATCAGAACCTGCAAAACATTCAGTCACACCATCAACTCGCCGGTAATTTGAATACTGACCGACACACTATATTTAGGCCTACAGCAAGATATTTTTACTTTAGAAAAACATAATTATCATCTGCAGAAAAGTTATGTGATAGTTCCTTATCCGAAATGTCAAACAGATCCATTACATTTTAGTAATCCAAATGGCAGAACGACAGACAGCCTCGCTTTGCAACATTAACTTCACAGTAACCAGTATTTTCAGTGATCTCGGCTGATAATCTGACCATGTTGTGACTTACTCAGGGTAGTTTGTTGCAGCGCCTTTTGTTGACTTGAATCATAGAGAGTCATTGTATCTGTTGCCGTACTGATATCCACGTCGCTCGCGGTCTCGTCATAACTCCTAGAACTGTGTTTTTGCACAAACGACTTCTTGCATCTCGACCTTTGACCTTTGTGTGACCGACCTAGATAAAAATAGTTCAGTGCCTTACAACAGATTCTTACTCTACAGACCTAATATAATATTTTAATTTTCTGACAGCCAACAGCAGCTAATCAAGCAGTTGCATACATGAAAGCAGTCATAGTTGCCATCCAAACTATTCTAAATTGTATTTTTCCAGAAAACTGAACAGCCATTTCCCTCTTGGTCATCTTCCTCCTGTTTACAAGAAAACCTCTCAGCATTGTATAAATATTAACAGGTTAAATTATGGACGAGATGTGCTTCTTGTCAGTTAACCAACAGTGTCAAAGTACCGAGGAAACAAAATTCACCAGCTGTTCATTAAAGAACTAATGTGTGTGTTCAAGTCTTTATCGTGTGATCTATGTAATGCCAGAGCAGTAGACTAGCATAAACCAAATAATTAAAGTAAAGTAAGGATTAGACCTAGTAAGAATCAAATAAAATTAAAGACATATCCGTACTGGAAAACTGTGGGTCTGCCATGAACTGAGCCTCAAGTTCTGCCAGTTTCTTCTGAAGATCTTGATATCTATGTTACACAGCATCATGCAATCTGTGCTGACAAGCCCTAGTGAGTGTTTACATTTTACTCAACTGAGACACATACGTACTGGCACAGTATTCTTGTAAACTGTTATTAATAAAACCTCAACTTAAATTTCTGTTACTGAACACATCCATGTAGGATGTAGGCGACGATGGCTGGTTTGGCCTGAACCAGTATGACCAGAAATATTAATGTTGGTAATGTTTTCAGTCGTTGTACACTGCTGCGTTGGCATCAGAGATCTCGGCCATTAAAATCTAGCTGTAACAATCTCAAGCTAGTACAGTTGAGTATCACTGAGCATCACTCACGGGCCCACCTCAGAAAATAGATCAGTAATTCAGTGCAAAGCCAAGAACAGTTACATAATGCATTACTGGCCCATCTATATCCAAATACCTGCAGGCTCATATGTAATGCAGAAGAAATTTATTCCAATATCCTTATCGGATGTATCGTTACTGCATTAGTATTTATTACTGATTTAATTTAGTTTATGTATTTAAATTATATATCTGATAAATTACCAACAGCTTAAATATACAGGGTGCGGCAAAAAAAAGTAGCCCCCCAAAGTTTTTTGCCGTTTTCTCGGCAACTGTTTGGAGTTTTGTCGAATTTTTTTTACAGATTTATATATTGATATATTATTTTCTAAGTGCCAAGTGATATATGATTCTGTTGAAAAACAGAGAAATTATGGACTTTTCAAAGTGACTACCTACCGATTTTCCAGCGTTAAAAATGTTCAAGCTACAACACTGTGATTCAATAATGTCGTTTTAACAACGCAATTAACTAATGGTAAAAATCAGAATTGCATTGTCATTTTGAATATTCGAAGTGTCCACCACCAGCTTCAACACAAGCCTTCAGTCGCTTTGAGAAGTCTTTAACAGCCGTGTCAATCGGTCCCTGTG
>Ga0209782_1002645_pt1 | contig 10066 bp, 7 predicted proteins | sample WorMetmaBAHAMAS1_FD_187390 | JGI IMG/M metagenome (GOLD analysis project Ga0209782, IMG submission 187390) | Marine gutless worms symbiont microbial communities from Max Planck institute for Marine Microbiology, Germany - Inanidrilus... | ecosystem: Host-associated > Annelida > Digestive system >...
CCGGCCGGGAAAGATGCGACGACTCGATGACGAAAGCGGCGATGACGAGCCGGAGCCTTAGCCTACAACGTCAAATTTGGGCCTCGCTGCTGACCCCCCCAGTTAATTTTTGGCAATTCTCACACTGGATACATGTAGGTCATTATCACTTCCCGTTAGTGATATTTTAGTGTGTGTCGCATTGTTAAAACTATAGCCTTTGAATCTTCAGCCACATTAAATTAAGTTTTTTTATATACGTGTCTAATTTGCAGTAAAGGAAGAGCTCCTGCATCGACCAGGTACGAAACAAGACCACTTGTGTTAACTGTTTGTTGACTGTTGAATTGTTGACTGTAATACAGCAGTTTAGACTGTAATGATGACTGTCTGCAAGTTTGCTTTGATCGCTAGACCTTTACGTATTCCAGTAATTAAGCTTACAGTAGATGAAAGAAGAAAGGTATATATGGAAACACTGTTTCCACTGTTTTGGCGCAGCCGTAACATTGATGGCACAGCCAGGGGCTGATCGGAAGACATTTGGCAGATTTAGGAGGTTTCTAGGATTACCTTACCGTCTGAAATGGATGCAGAAGATGGCCGGTGGTTACCTTCCCATTTGACTGGAGAACTGGCGGACGCCCGGGAATGAGAATTCAAAATGTGTACAACTGGAGGCAACGTTGGCCATCAGCTTCTCGGGAGGAGGGGAGCTTCATCTGCCCCAGACCCCCGTTTACCGAGGAGCCTTGTGCCTAATTCCCTACTTTTGGTTATTCGCCTGCTCGATGCGGTTAGGGACTTGGCCTCATTTTGCATAATCTGCCCTCCCAGTCCTTTTTACAAGCCCGTATACCTGCCATTGGGTGGATTGGTCATGTGTTGATACTGCAGTGGGTGAGGTGGTCGAACTCTACCTGCGTGGCATAAATAGGTAAACTAGTCATTCGGCCATCGTACAGATGGGAAGAAACATACGCTAGCCTCGTCTGGTACTGCCACATGGTGTGTCACTTTTAGTGTACGCTGCCAAATTGTTGCTGTTGGCCAGCAGCTGTCCTGCCGATGACGGTACAGACAGACAGACAGAACACCAGACCGTTGCACGTATATACGCGTTCCGCTAGTCGAAGAACACGTAATAAATAAGTAATAAATAAGTAGGCCTAAGTGATTAAGTAGATTTACATACAGCGCGATTGTCGTCAACTGAAGAATCCCTACGCGCTAAATATACTAGTATATCGAGCGAACAATAATTGCGTTTGAAACTTTGAATTAAACGTCTGAAACAGACTCAAACAGTCAGCACCGATCGTCGAGTCCCTGTGGTCGAGTCTCATGAAATCCGGGAAAGCGTTCCAGACGGTGGGACCAGCGACGGAAAAGGACCGACTGCCGTAGGCCTAAGTGTCGAGCGAAATAGACGCTTACTGTAGCCGGCCTGCTATGACTCATATTGGCGGTTCTAGCATCTACATTGGGGGCCAGGGGTCTCCGAAGGGAGTATGTCACCGGAAAAATTTTGTCAGTCATTTACATGTATGTACAAATAATCCGTGCAGTTTTCGACATAAAACCGACACTGTCACTACATTTTCATCCCAAATTTCCAGTTTCACTCAGCAGAAATTTCACTGGGGCAGACAGACCTCTGACTGGGGGGGAGGCGGGGGCGTGCTCCCTGCTGTGGCTTGAATGATTGATTGATTGATATTTAATAAACAGAGCTGGAGCCGTATCTCGGCTATCTCAAGTTCGTCTACTGCGTGGTGGGAGCGCTGTTCGCGTTCGTCTGGCTGGTGCGGTTCATGCACCGGCACCGTCGAGTGCGCGCCGGCCGCTCGGTCATGGCGCGCCGCTGGAACAAGCTCGGCTGGCGCCCGGAGGCCGTCGTCAAGTACCTGTTCAAGCGCAAGAAGACGTCCGGCGTGCCGCTCAAGTTCACCGACAAGGACGTCGACGACGACGACGACGAGGACGACGACGACGACAACAACGCCAACAACAACAACAACAACAACAACAACGCGACCCGCAGGCGACGACGACGTTACGACGACAGCATGAGCGACGACGACGACGATTTGTCGTCGTCCGACTCGTCAACGGACGTCAGCATTGCAGGCACGTACACCGACTACCCGCTGAGCAGCGACAGCGACGACGTCATCTACGATTTCTGATAGATCTACTACATACGCACGCTTGCACACAGCAGCGGCTGCAGCGCAGCTGGGATGCGACCGACCCACACCGTCACCGTCCGAGCTAGGGATCGGCAGACCGGGTGCGACCCCCACCACGTTGTGTAGTTAAAACAGTACGGTATCTGTTCAGCTTCTGGGGTCTTCGCCGCCCCAGACACCTCAATTCTCCACTTTTCATAGTCCTGGATTCGCCCCCGATCTGCGGACATGCTGTCGTACGATTGCATCCGACCAATGCTGCTTTGTTAAGGCTCGGCAATATCGCGTTCGGAAAAGCGAAGCAGTGATGGTAACAAGAATACAGTAGGTGCAAGACCAAGACCAAGACAGTGGATCGAAATATTGTCTCAAGACGTCTCGAGATCCAAAAGACATTGCCTTGAGACTCCCGTCACTGAAATGAAGTCCCACACTGTGACACTCGGGTAGACAGCGACCGTGTGCCCACGGCAAAATATTAAGAGTCCATCTGGACTTTTTTTATTTCGTCATTCCGTGACGTGACGATGGTTCCAACGTTGCTGGAACGCCTCGAGATCCTGCAATAAAGCCGACGTGACGAGGTCGTTTCGCGTGCATCGTAGAGATGGAGGTAACTAGAAAAATGTGCAGTCATGTCGATATGCAGACCCACGCCTATCGCCCAACCATAACTTTGACCTTTCAAGTTTTGACATCCGAGTCAATCCATGCCTGGGCCTGCCAGGCCCGAAATAGTGGGTGTCCTGCGTCACTTTCACAGCCACAAGCAAATAGAGTATAGAATCCTACTGCCGATATGCTCGAGCGAAATTGTTACAATGTGTGTTTGTCTGCATTCAAAAGGGAAAAAGCTCGAGCTACACTAAAGATGGTATAGACACTCCATGGCAAGCACTCGGCATTGCTTTGACCCTGAGGTCAAAAGATCAAGGTCATAAAGTTACCAAGTGCAAACTGGGCGTATTGTCAATGGCAGACTTGCTCGGTATAGCTCTGCGTGTCAATACGACTGCATGCTAAGGTTTTCGAGTTACGAAGGACTGTTAAGTGTGAGTGATGGCATTCAAATAGTGGTCATTGAAGTTGACATGTATCAAATTTTTGAACTGTTGGATCTTACAGCTGGAAGACCTGTTGTTTGTCCATGGCGTGAGAATTAGACCTACCGTTCGCCTTAAAATTAGCTTAGCTCGGTGGTTTTTGGCGCCAGGAGTAAGAAGCAATAGTGTGGCCTGCCTCACGTCATCACATCGGTCTAATGATAACAGTCCAATTTTCAGTTAAATATACCAATATTATAAAAATTACGGCCAGTAAAATGTTAAGCAATGGAGTAACTATATGCCGTTAACAAGTTAGCAACCAAAATAGCAAGAGTTAGTTGCGACAGGCTACTGTAGCTCCTTCTGCAAACTTTATGAAGCTCACCCTTGTAGTCGTTGTCATAAAATATTTTTGTGAGGCTATTTTGCGCCTAGTTACGCCACTGGTCTAGCTTTCCTTCAGAAATAAACGAACACAATTTCTGCTGTAAACAACTAATCTTGTCCTACTCAGTTGTTAACTGTGTCAACTGTCAAACAGCATGCTCATCAGTAATACACTACTGGACTGAGCTGACTCAATAAAAGTTTTAGTCGACACATAAAGAAGTTGTTTTAGTGTGTTTCTTATCAATTACCAGTATTACTTAGCGCGGTACTGGCATCGTGTCAGAAGTCTGTCAAAAATCGTAAGTGATAAAGAAATGATTGTTGTATCACCATTTAATTGTTTTCACTGTTACTAACAAACGTTTTGGGAAAGCTCATTGGTTTAAATAAGGCTAGGAATGAGCACTGGTTTAGACACACTGTAAAACAAGATGTTGATACTAAGGATGAGTAAAAACTATCTAGAACCATTGCACACAGTTGCACTAAATCAATAAAACAAATGTTAATATGTTACAACAAAAAATCTTGGTGATAATTCAGTAGTTGGTACACATTGAATATATCTAAAACAGATAAGTGAGCTTCTATGTGCTCCTGTGCTGGTTAAATATCAAACAATGACAATACATAGGCAATGTCAAAAATGTCATTGACCGAATTATTAAATAGCTCCAGTCCAGGTATTTCATACCACATTAAAACTTTATTATGCCACTGTAAAGACAAACTAATGACACAAAAATATACAAGTCAGTATTCACATAACACCAAGATATGGTCACTTTGCACTGTATAGTAAACTTGCCTTCACTGCTTTGACGCTGTTGGTTAGGCTCATCAGGAACAGCATCTGGCCTGTAAAACTGAGTGATGCTGTGCAGACATGGCTGACTGTTTGGAGTGAAGTGCAAATGATTTGCATAGGTCCAGCTGATGCCACCTTGGTATGTAACCAAACCAACCAGGTCAACTCAGCCCTGCATCCCTCTGGGGTCGCTTAATTGAGTACCAGTCTTAATTGGCTGGGGTAAAGGTGGGAATGTCACCTCTTCTGGATGGCAGGTAACACTGTGTGATCCCATATGGCACGCGAGTTCCCATAGCGGTGAGGCTTGTTGCGAACTGCTATATCCAGTTACTTTACTTTACTTTACTGCTATCCCATCTCTTGCTTTACTAACATCCAGAATGGTTTCACCATTATGATGCCAGGTTACCATGTTTGTCCTGGAAAAGAGGCTGTTAAATGGGTGTATGACTGTACTGCATATTAAATATGTTTACAATGAATAGCTTACTGGATTTTCGGCAGCAAATATACAGCAAAAGATGCATGCAGCAACGTGGACTAAATTTACTTACAACAGCAAAGACCATAACTTTAACAAGTGTGACACCCAGCGGAAACTGCTGTTTCTACAAGCAGAGATGACAGTTTTAAACCATAAGCATTGTTAGCTTATGAAACTTTCAGCAGCATGTGTACAATGCAACTGAACAGTTGCTGTTGTCGGCAAAGTCTACGTGGTGACGTGCAGACTTGGATGCAGCGGTTTCACCTTCACATTGCGCGACAGGCCGAGTCGCAGTCCACTTGACGGTGACATCACGGAACCAACGCGGCGGGAAACGATCGACGGCGACCTCACTTCAGCTGCTGTTAACAGTTCATAACACAAATGTAGAGTGAAATGGCAAGTTATACAACTAGATGATAATGACGACGACGACTTTCACTGCTTTAGATTACGATTCCCTTCAGTGTTTTAAACATTGTTGATTGAACGTCACAACCAGCATGTATCGACTGTAAAAAATTGAGTGTGAGGTGCTGGGTTAACAATATTTTACAAAGTAACCATTCAAACTCAAAAAAGAAGTACATTTTTATATATCAACACTTAAGTGAACAAATTGTAATTAAATGTTAATTAGTAGGTGCTGGCATGTCTGGAATGAAGTGCAAATAATTTGTGTATGGTCCAACTGATGCCAATGCCACCCCATCATTTCTTGCTTTATCAAAATTCCACTTATTTTCACTTATAGTGGTATATTACCCAGGTTGTTCTTAATAAGAGGCTGTTACATTTATGTGTTTTGCTTAAAGTAATGTTAAAATGGTTAATATGTTGCACTGCTTGTAAACTGCTAAGTATAACTTGCCAGAATATGACGGCAGTTTACAGGTCCCTTTACTTGCCGAAGGCTGCATTCCAGTGTGTCTCTTTGGGCTTTTACCAGGCAGAGTTGCTGAAGAACCTAAATAAAAGGCAAACACAGCAATTATTACTGTTAATTTTACTATTAGTTGCTACTGTAATAAAGAAAAATGGAATATTATTATCAAGATCCTAGAAAGTACCAAGTAAAAACTATTCTTACTTACATTTTTGTTTGAACAATGATTCTAAATGGCAACAATAACACAGTTAAAGATGTATGTAATCCCATTAAGAATTCTAACAGCTTCTCCTTAATCCAAATCTACTAGTGGCCATCAGGAAGGGCATCTGCCAGTAAAATTTTACTCCCATATCTGCCAGTTTATAACTGGGTTGCCGACACGATAATTAACCAGCATAATGTCTGTAAAAGGGACATGGGTATGCAGGCTATGTGTGAGTAACATCATGATCAGCTATAAACTCCCAAATATAGACATTGTTGAGCTAGATGGTTATGTTTTTCATACAAACAAACTCAATGCAGGTTAAAAATTCAGCAGTACAGAAATAGATACGTTTTGTCCCCGCTGCGGGTTTCGTTACAACAGTCTTCTTCTGTGCTTGACCACGGCCTCGACTGGATTTTGATTCCGCTTTCTTCTTGCTTGTTTTTACCACAGAGTCATCACTGTCTGAGCAATTAAAGTCATCATCATCATCATCATCACTATCGTCACTGCTTTCATTTTCTCCATCAACAGCATAATCATCATCGCCATCATTGCCCGCATCATCAGCTTCATTTGCAGTACTAACGTTCAATGTCGAGAGTGGTTGTGCAGAAACAGCTGCAACAAAACAGACATACAGATATTAGACTAATTATCACACTATTCACTTAAGTGCTTAGTGTTTGCTGGGCGAGAAAGGAGAGCTATCCAGCCTGTAGAAAACCTGTCTCAACTATTGAGGCTCTCTCTGAGGAACCACCAGTCAGGGTGACCAAATCTGTGTATACACTGTGAACCAAAAACAGGATACAACACTTTTGTCCGTAACTTAGTCAAATGCTAACTGATTTTCAAAAATTTTGCACTTGTAGATTCACTGGTAATTTGCAATTAAGTTGTTTTTAATCATCCCACCACACCTTAATATTTCAAATGGCAGTGTAGCTACACCTTTAAGGTCTGAAAATAGCGACAATCCAAAACATGTATTGTCATTACTGATAAATTACAAGGTAGTGTAGCTGCACATTTAAGGTGTTGTGAGCTATTCACTATCACTTAACTACGTATTTATCGCTAAGATTGATAGTAAAAGAAATTTTAAAATCAGTGAATATCTGGCAAAGTTACAGGCAAAAAGGTTGACTGCCTTGTGTGCCCTGTTCACCTTGCAATGTTCTACTTAAAGGTGAAGAACTGGCTAGATAGCTTACCTATGACAAACATAAACTGTTTTTGCTCTTGTTATGTTACTATGCAGATTATTTTTGACTTTGACGTCAACAATATGAAATTAACAAGTATTTTTCTACAACTTTTTTTGAGTAGTTGAGTCTTACACTGCAGCTGACTGTACTCAGTCATTAAGCATGGCAATTTTTGAACACAGGGATTTCATAAGGTTGTTTAGCTATGCAATTAAGGTGTGGTGGAATGTTTAATAATGATTTTATTGCAAATTAACTAATGACAGTGAAATTTTTTTTGAAAATCGGTTAGCATTTGGCGAAGTAACGGACAAAAGGTTAGTGTCCTGTTTTTTGGTTCACAGTGTACAATAATATTGGACATCAGCTAATGGCATCTAACATCATGCTGCAGCTCCAAGACTATAACATAGTTGTTTTGACCATTTAAAGCAAAAATGAAAAAAATGAAAAATGTTTAAAAAGCATTTTCCATAAGTAAAAAACAAAAACATTGAGAATTGTCATTCAGAAAATAAAAATATCAAAATATATTATTCTCAAGAATAAAGTTTTAGACATTGCGAACAACTATGTGTCACTCAAATACCAGTGTGTTCCATTTAATGATGTTTAACAAACTAGCCTATAAGTTTCCCTAATCTTGTATTAAATCCCTGACTATTCCATGACTTATCTTTAAAAATCCTGTTAGGTTTTTAATGGTCACCGTTCGTAGTACTACTAATTAATTAACCACTTGTCTATTAATGTTCAATGTTTTCTCTACAACTTGTCTCCATCAATGTATTCCAGTCTTGTGTTGTATATTACGATATCTAATGTACCTTCGCATATACTCTCATGCTACATTCTCTGGGTGGTATTTCACTCTTTCTCCAAGTCATTTCCTATCCATACTTTGTAACACTATCTGTTTTGCCACTGTGCAATATTAATTTTTGTATCATTACCATCTTTAGGTGTTCTATTAATCACAACTTTATTTCTGAGCATGAACAAAAAACCGTGATATACACATAAGTAAAATAGTAGACATCAACAACATAAACAAACTCAACAACGATGTTATTATTCATCATACCTGTTTTCACATCCTTATCACATTCTGTTGACTGCTTGGATAGTTGCAAAGCAGCGTGCAAATCTCTCTCGAATAATTTCTCATCAAGTGGTAACCTTGCACAAAAATATAGTCACAACAATTTGCTGCATCTTAATCAGGCTCACACTTATCAACATATGTGTTCAAAGTTACAGTCTTGAATTCAAACTGTAATTCTACAATAAAATGTAAAGGAAGTGTAATAAGTAAGCTAGTAGCAAGACTCGCGGTCATGGCGGACACACAGCGAGACCATACTATGTCAAGACATTTGTAGCAATAGCCCACATCCATGCTCTGTATGCAAAGTTGGCTAATAATACAGAAACAACAAAGATGAAATCTATGATATAGAATCAGCATAAATATTTCAATTAAAACTGGACACAACCCTAGAAATGACATGAAATTATGGCAATTTTTTAAAATATTGTTTTAGAAAATATTACGCAACTGACTAAGCAATTGATGATGGCATAGCTGTAATGAAAACAAACTATACACTATCTGTAAAAAGTATACCTTTGTTGGGGCACCTTGTTCTCACAGTTACTGTTGTTCTTCTTTTTGGCCTCCTTTACTTGTCTTTTGGATTCTGACTTGGTTTTCTTTGCAGAGCTGCTAGCAAAGTCCTCTGTAAACAACAATATCAGTCATAGTAAACAGTGCATGAAATGCATTCAAACAGTTTTAAGATGTGTTAGTTTCTGCCATTTTCTGTGCAAAGAATGCAGACAATTAGCTGATGTTTAGAGTTTATACAATGCTTGAGAACACAAGTGCTGTAAGATCATTTGGGCAGAATTCACAATTGCCAAAAACTCATTCGTACTTACGGTGCTAACCACACAGCTCAAAGAAATGGCAACACAATGACAAACTTTAATCATACGTTTTGGTGGATATGCTTGTCAATGTTTTGGCTAAAGCAGTTCACTGTCCATACTGATTATTCATGAAGACTGGCTTCTTTTTCATTAACCTACCATCGTCATCTTCAAAGTCCTTGTCAGAATGGGTATAGTCCACTTGTTTCCGAGTTCTACAACATCATAACTGAAGTGAACTGATCTGACATATCGAACACTGCAACTTCACTATATAACATTATAGCACAGAGTGTAATTTCTTAGAAATCCTGTCAACCGAAACCCCCACAGTGTTTATAAACATGAGTATACACTTCATGTGTGTAACAACACAAGTGGTTTGGTGTTATGTAATTAGCACAGTTCAAGTCCAGTTGCCATTGACAACACACATTGTGTAGGCCTATATATGAAGTTTATGCATATCACTATGGGAAATCACCAACATTGGACTTCTTGCAAGACAACCGATCATTGGTTTTTGCCCAATTATCAGTCAACCAATGCTCAGATTACAACCCTAATACTAAGCCACTGCTACTGACTATAATCATCACAACAATTACTTCTCCCATACCTCTTTTATGTCCTATTTATCAGATACATATAGACAGATACTATTTACAACATACAAGACAGCGACTAAAAATAAGAAACATAAAACTAATATTGTCAACTAAAATTATTTTAAAACATATTTTAAATAGAGTTAGAACCGATTCAAATCCTGGATCTGATCGGCATCCGGTCTGGATAAACGTCCAGTAGACTGCATTGTTTTCTTTTTTTTGATGTATGGTGCATGCTGGTAAACTGAGGCAGGTTACTTATTTTACCGTAATGGGCGGCACTGCTGAGCACTGCATCAATCAGTAC
>Ga0209782_1002646_pt1 | contig 10066 bp, 7 predicted proteins | sample WorMetmaBAHAMAS1_FD_187390 | JGI IMG/M metagenome (GOLD analysis project Ga0209782, IMG submission 187390) | Marine gutless worms symbiont microbial communities from Max Planck institute for Marine Microbiology, Germany - Inanidrilus... | ecosystem: Host-associated > Annelida > Digestive system >...
GACACACACACACACACACAGACACACGACGACGGCATATACCGCGCTTAGCATAGCTGTCGCGCGGTAAAAACGTGTCACGTGACGTAACAACGCCCCTTCAGGGACGGTTTGTTGTCTGTCGGCTGGGACTAGCTACCGTCAACCTGTACACCAAATATGAAGTCTCTATGTTTACTCACTACAAAGATACGAAAGGCGACGAAAAATGCAAAAATTGGGGTAGTTTGGGGGGTTAGGGGTCACCCAAAGTCATCAGAAACATAGCCATTCGATAGAGCACATACGATTTCCTATTCTACTTTAATAGAAACTATGCTTCTATCTTGTACCGTTTTCGATAGCGTGTTTTTCGTCGAAAGTGACGAATTTTAACCCACACCACCTGCATTTGTCGCCCCCGTAGGGGGTGATCCTGTTCGAATTTCGCCGTGAACTTTGGTGTCAGAAAACTAGACTCCTGAGGCTATCGTGTGGTGTTATTTGCGTGATCCTACGTTTAGCCGTTTTGATACAATACCGGAGTGTGACAGACACACACACACACACACACACACATACAGACAGACAGACAGACAATTTTTGTAATTTTTGGCAGAGATGTTGCTGAGATAGTATTCTATCGAAAGGTGATTTGCTATTCCATCTCTCATAACTAATGTCTCTGCACTACCTGGGGAAATATGAACCCCGAAAATTGGGTCTCTTCAGTCACGCTGTATACCGAAAATGACACTGCTTTTGTCTGCTATATCTTTGACATTTCTCAATCAATTTCCACAATTTTTGGCACGAGCTAGCTAAGAAGTTTTAGCTATCATAGGCCTATTTAATTTCTTATGTACGTCTGCTATTACTTTCTTAATTTTCTGCGAAATGACAAAGTCGGAGATGACATTTTTGGCATCACTGGTTGTTTGTAGCCTAAACATGCTGTTTGCTAAACAGGTAAAATTCTAATTAAAATTTTGTACAACATTAAAGACTACAATACTAAGGATTTAGTCAGAGTTTCCTAGCAAAGGCTGGAACGTAGGTGTAGTCTACAAGTTGTTGCAAAAGCTGCGGATTGCTGGGTCAGTTGGCCATCGTCCCGGCAGCGGCAGACGATGAAGCACCCACACAGCTGATTACATTGAACTTGTTTACGAACTGGTATCACACAAAAGTGGCTAAACGAGAAACACCATTTGCTTCCTACAAGACATTCCGTATGATCTCACCTAACCAGCACACTTGCTTCCGGTACCACATTTCTGCAATAACACTAGACGTTCCTACAGCTTCCACTGACAATGTTCAGTTGCAGTTCAAACGATTTTACAACTTTGCCATCAACTTCTCAATCATTTTTATCCTGAACGTCCTATCTGTTACATCTCACGATCCTCACTTTGTCACCCCTACTGTAAAGGCCAAGTTACGTCGCAAGAATCGCCTGATGCGGCGTGAATGTATGGAGGAGGCGAGTGCATTGGCATACCGCATTGGTAAAGATATTGAGCGACATAACAGGACCGTCTGTGCAAGCTGCAGGGCAAAGCGGATGCCAAGGATGTGTGGGCGGCCATGCGACAACTTACACATGATTGATTGAGCAAGGTTTAACGTCCCACCAAACACATTATAGGTCATATCAGGGACGGGTTTTATAGGTCAAAAGACCCAACCAACAGTGTCAAAGCACTGAAGGAAGAGAGGTCCTAAGGACTGGGTTTCAATCCCATTAGATCCACCCAGTGTGCTGACAATAACACAACATATATGCAGTAAGAAAAACAAAAGCCCAAAATAGTCACAGATAAGCACAAAATCTAGACTATGCACAAAATACACACAGATAAACACAAATAAATCTAGGCTATGCACAGTGAAATGCATCCAGTGTGACAAAACCCAATCCAGAGAACTGTAAGAACTGCTCATCTAAGTGTGCTTATGATTGTGTACAACTGTCGTATACAATACTATACAGAACACCATAGCTCAGATGTTGTCTATCAGAGGAGAGGGGGCGACAACCTACACAGCGTGACTGGCACCAGGCTGGTGTTGAAGGAGTGGATGCACACAGTCTGAACATGCACTATGGCAACATCTCTACTGACCACCAGTACACCCCTCCATCACACAAACTCTCTGCTACACACTGTGCTGACTTTGAGTCACTCACTGAATGGTGTGTATTCAATATCCTTGATACACTCCGTCCCACATCCACTGGCCTTGATCAGCTGCCCGCCTGGTTCCTCAGACTGGGTGCGCCACTCTTCACCTCACCACTCACTTACCTCTTCAACTTAACCCTTGCATCATCCTTTGTCCCTTACCAGTTGAAACAAGCCTAAATTTGTCCAGTCAACAAAATTGCAGCTCTTAAAACCCATTCTGACTTTCGTCCCATATCCATTACTCCTGTCCTAACCCGTATTGTTGAACATATTGTTATCATTGTCATTGTCAACACTTCTTAATCCCCCTCCTTCCCTCTCATTTGCTGATCAGTTCACCTTTCACCCTAAAGGATCTACCACAGCTGCCCTCATTACCATCTTGCACACTATCACCAACCTCCTTACTACCAATCAATTTGTCACCGTCATTGCCCTGGACTTCAGCAAACCATTTGATACCATCAAGCACCAAACTCTGTTAAATAGATACTCCCAGTTGGATATCCCAGACCATATATACAACCGGCTTGTTGAATACTTCCACAGCCACATGCACTGTACCAAGTATCATGGTCAGACATCTGCTTTACAGGAGATTACGGTCAGTATCATTCAGGGTTCTGCCATCGGACGCGTATCCTACGTTATCGTTGCCGCTGACCTCCGCTCCATCACCCCGGGAAACTGTCTCTGCAAGTATGCAGATGACATGTATATCATTATCCCGGCGGCTAATGCCCACAGCAGAGAGGCGGAGCTAGACAATGTGGAGTGGGCCCGCTTGAACAATCTCCACTTGAACCGTACAAAGAGCGTCAAAATAGTGTTCATGAGCAACAGGCGAACCCATCGCACTGTGTCGCTGCCGCCCTCACTACCGGACATCGCCCGAGTGTTGTTGCTGAAGATTCTCGGAGTTACCATTTCCGACAGCCTGTCTGTCAGCGACCACATGCAATATGTCATCAGTTCCTGTGCGCAGACTTTCCACGCTCTGAGACTGCTCCGTGCGCACGGACTGTGTGACGCTGCACTCAAAACGGTGTACCGATGTGTCGTCGTTGCCAGGCTGCTCTATGCTGTCAACGCCTGGTGGGGCTTCACACCGGCCACCGTTGCAGTGTGCGAACGAGCGAGCCGGTTATCGTCGTGTGGATGAGCCAACGGCTGCTCAGCTGGTCAAAGATTCGGATGATCAGCTTTTTCACCATATCCAATACAACAGTGGCCATATCCTACATCCATTGCTGCCCAACCATCGCTCAGACTCTTACAACTTGTGTGATAGATGACACAGTTTTGCACTGTCCCGTAGACAGAACTCTACTAATGTTTGTAACTTTATCACACGGCAGCTGTTCAAAGACTCATACTGATTACTTGTTACTTCTTCAACTATGTACTTTGTAATTGCTTATTCTAGTATTACTTAGGCATATTTCTCATTTCTTGTTGAGCTGCATTCTGACAATTTAGCTAAACAAATATTGTATTGTATTGTAAGTTATAGTGTGAAACGTCAGCGTCATTTTTTGAGACAAAGTGTAAATCTGAAGTCTCTACGTTCACACATTATAAAGATACGAAAGACTATACAAAATGTAGAAAATGGAGTGGTATGTGGGTCACCGGCAATTGGTCATCAGCAATGTAACCTTTCGATAGACTGCATGCAACTTCCTATTCAATGTTAACAGAAAGTATGTGTCTACTTTGTACCATTTTTGAGTTACAGTGAGTTATTTGTTGAAAGTTGCCATTTGAACAAATAGATGGACAGATACACAACGACTGCATGTATCTCACAAAGCTATTATAGTATACCACACTAGCACACAGTATTACATGACAAAAGTGACCTTGTCAAGGGGGACCACATCTGAAATTAAAATCAACATCAACATACCTTCCAGCCTGTCCACATCTTTCTGCAGTTTATTCACACTGCGCTCAAATTCACTAGAACGAATTTCAGCCTACAGAAAATATTTCACATACATGACGTCCAATTTTATTTTTGTTATTGAATTTATAGATGATATACACTGCAACCTCATTATTATGTGCTTTGTTATCATGCAAATTTGAACTGTCCTGCTAAAAAAACAAAAAACCTACCTGAATTCTTAAAATCTAATGTATGGTGGGCAGTAACTGTTGAAGGAGCATTATGTCATGATAATAGGCCTCAGTGATCCTAACTGCGTGATTGACAAGTATCAAAGTGGTGCATTGACCACTTGTAACTCACCAACTAACGCCACCAGTAACTGTCTGAATGTTGATCGTGTGTGCGGGCATTTTACCGTGGCATCTTTAGTAGCAGTCAGTGATTTGGTAATTTTTTTAGGTGTGGCAACTGAAAATATCTTTTCATCAGTGAAAGAAATGATGCTAATATCACTAATATCAGCAACTGTTTTGAATGGCTGAATCTTGCATGGCAGTTCGCTTCACTCAAAGTATGGAAGTATCATGATTTTTGAGCATAAACATTTCATACAGTAGTGTAGCAACACCAGTGTGGTGTGGTGGGATATGAAATTCTGCTTTATCAGAAATTTATTGCTGAATCTGACATTAAAAAATTTTGAGAATAGACCAGTATTTGGCAAAGTTAGAGCCAAAAATAAAGTGGTACAGTTTTTTTTCCAGAGATGGAGTTTTTATATTTGCTGTTTCATTACAAATTTCAGTACATATTCATTCTACATCTATATCCTTCAGACACAACTGGAGCTAACCTTGGCACTGGTGAACAGTTGGACTAACATAGCAATAGGCCACATCTACAAATAGCGTTGGTGCTTTGAGTACAATCTTAAGAGATTGGCATTTTCTATTGGTATAGGTAAATTCAGTCACAGCGGAGTTCACAACATTTATCACTGTGGGAAATTTGGCTGCAACTGATGCAGTAAACTGGATAACATAAAGTTTGAATTTTTTTTACCCAACTGCTTAAAATGTTTATTCACATCCCCAAAATAGCTTTTGGGGAAAAATTTGATACCCTAAATGAAAAGCAATACTACTGTAACACAAAAAGACACACACTTGTGTAAGTATATAAGTTTGAGTGATTCAGCGAGAAAATCTATCAATCGGTCTATATATTTTGCCAATGTTTTTTCATGATTTCTCATTTCGTGATTTCTCGGAGACCATATTTCAGGATGTACTGGACTGATTTTCACGATATTTTCAGCAAATAGTAGGTATTTGGTCATAGATTATAGATCTGACTCTCTTTTTCCATCCCTCAAACAAGAAGATGGCCTACCAGCGGGTAGCATAGCGCGAGATGACCCCTACCCACTTCCCGGCATGCACCACGACCACAATGCGCAGTAAATTTGGTTCGGAATTTGAAACCTAAATTAGCTATAATGCGCCAATGCACTTCTGTCACAGACAGACGGACAGACAGACACTGACATCGAGAAGTATATATTACATCTCGCGCTAAAAACGTTTACATAGCAACCAGTTTTTACCACGCGATGCTAAGCTAAGCGCGGTATATGCCGTCGTCATGTGTCTGTCGGAATGTGTGTCTGTGTATGTGTGTGTCTGTCACACTGTTACGTCACGTGACACGTTTTAAATTTTGGGTGCCCCATCCATATCTCAGGAGTGGCTGAAGCTAGAGCTCTCAAACTTTGTATAAAGGGAGACTATATCAAGTCTGGCCAAAGGGATGACAAATCACCCTTAAAAGGGGCGTGGTTTTGCTCACGTGATCCATTTTTTGTCTGCACTGCTGTGGAGTTAGAACGAAATCTCCACTGCACTCGGTGATTTGCTATCAACCGACGCTCGTTGCCTGGTTATTATACTTGGTGGGCAGTGCAATATGGTTGATTTTTACCACGCGACGCTATGCTAAGCGTGGTACATGCCATCGTCATGTGTCTGTCCGTCCGTTTGTCTGTGTTTGTGTGTGTGTGTCTGTTACACTCCTGTATTGTATGAAAATGGCTAAAGGTAGGATCACGTCGCCAACGATAGGCGTGGGACTCTAGTTTTCAAATGAGATGTTTTGTAGTTGCAGAATTTCCAATGACAAACGCGTCGCGCGGTCCCTCTACCATACAATGCTGAGAATATGGTGAATATTGATGCAGTACTATTTGTACTTTCTGAGATATTTACGGTAATATGCAGATTTTTGTCACATTGTAAAAAAGTTGCTATTTTTTGAAGTAATGTCTGGGATTTGTACACGATGTAGAGGGATAATAGGCGCTACCAATACATCTATCTTTGTTGCTATATTCCAGTATATTTTGGAATGCCAGTTGCTGAATGACGGTTGACATTACTTCAAAAAATAGCAACTTTTTTACAATGTGACAAAAATCGAACAGAGACAAAAACCGAGACGTATTGGAATATCGCAATTTCGACCTCGGCACGTTAATTGGCAATGATTTCTGTACATTGTGTAGAACTTTTGTAAGATTCAGTTCAGTAACCTCAGAGTTTTGGACGCAAGAAGTTGTACGACTGGGGTCAATAATTTTACTATGCTTAGTCCAGCCTACGTTCACTTGGGGCGGGGCTGTTAGGCACTGCAGTGATCAGTAATTTTGGGTGTTTCATAAATACTCAATAAAGAGCGACACTACAACGCCAATCGGGCTATATGCTAGGCTTTGCCACACATTTCTTGTTTTTGTTCTTTTTTTTACCCATAATGCCATATGTCAAGAAGCCCCCATAAATGGATTTGGACCAAATTTAGCACAGTTATTAAGGGTCGCTGATGTAATCACCTATAACAAATATTTTGGAAATTGGTAGGTGTCGATTCTGTAAGGGGATCAAAATTCAGCATTTTCCATTGACTAGTATGTGATTTTTGATAAACCAAACCCAGTCAGATACTTTCAACAGCTGAGATGACGTTCAGATACCACTGTGATGATGCCAACATTAGATAAATCACACACAACTTTTGTGTAAACCTTCCACAATTCTATATAAGAAACTACAATGATGAGGTGACCAGACAGTCAACAATGTGGTAACACATTCAACATTACATTCAATAGAATAGAATGCTGCACAGTAAAAATGACTACTGTCATCCACTTCCATGCTGTTTACATTTGTTTTCATACAAATTTGTTCGATTTGTTTGATAGATTTGTTTGATCATACATTAAAAATGCTAAAAGCAAATTACACAATATCACAAACTGTAAACTGTATGTTTATATTTTTCCTGCTAAATTACAAAAGTATCAAAAGCACTCGATTAATCAAATACAATTTTAATTAACCTATGACTGTTTAGTGCAATACAGTTACATGTAATAACAAAATACCTCTTTAAGTCTGGATGTCAGTTCATGAATAGCTTCCTCGTGTGCATCTTCCTTTGCTGTTGCCTTCAAATTTTCAATACTCTTTTATAAAGCAATATGCACTAAAAAGTAATAGAAATGTAAACTATACATTAAATACACATTCATAACACTTTTATACAAATGTACAGGGTGGGCCAAATTTTTTGAGAGTTGGTTAATAGAAGAAAGGTGTGTGATATGTCAGAAGTTTCAAAATTTTGTCAAAAAAAAATTTTTGTCAAAAAGTGTAAAAATTGCATGTCAGTGCATTTAAATATTCTTTGCCTAATTTGCACCTTAAATCTTCAGTACACATAAAATCATGCGAAATTTGCCAAAAAGCATGGATTTCACCCAATTTTCAACAGCTGCTTGTGCAGCTAACAGCAAAAAATAAAACTACCTATTACTGTGATTATGTACGCTGCTGGAACAAGGATTACTGCCAGACATTCGCTGTTTGCCAAAACATAACTTCCTGTTTCAGCAGGCTGGTCCAGCACACCATTCATGCTAAACAGTTGCTTACTTGCGCTCCCATGTGCCGGAGTTCATTTAACCAGAAACTGACTTCCTATAGTTTGGATCTAAATGCTGTGTAATATTCAGTGTGGGGAGCGTAGCAACTTGCAACAGACGGTGTATCATCACAAAATTCCAGACACTGACCGGCTGAAACGCGTCTTAATCGACTGTTTATCTCAGCTAAACCAGCACACATTGAAATGAGTAATCAATCAGCTGCCAAAGAAGACTGACAATGGCTATCAAGGCAAAGGGTGCCCATGTTGAATTTCATCGGGACAAATTATGTTCGCAGATGATCGATTCTATCATTTTCACTGTATGTTTGATTTAAAAATTGTGTAAAATCCATGCATTTTGTCAAATTCAGCATAATTTCACATGTATGTCGTTTTATGCAAAATAAGCAAAAAATACTTAAATTAACGGACATGAGAGTTTTAAATTTTTTCTATATGAAATTCTGAAACTTTTGACATATCACACGCCTTTTTCCCATTAACCGTCGCAAATTTATCAATTCTCAAAAACAGTCCGTTTTTGGCCCACCCTGTACTACCCGGTATATAGTCTCAAGAGCTGGTGGCCAGATTTTTAAGATCCACATGTTCGATCCACTGATCAATGTTTGACTGATGTTTATGATAGACCTTTCATAAGAAAACAACACCTGGGTGGCAGTAAAAAATGCAAGTAGGACTAAGGTCAGCAGCATCCCTTTTTACCGCATGACGCCATTCTAGCATGATATATGCTGTCGTTGTGTCCTGTGTGTATCTGTCTGTCTGTCTGTCTGTCACATGCCAGTATGGTACAGCTACATTGATGTTGTGTCATGGTTCCAATCTCTCAGACATTTGTTTCAGCAGCTAAAAGTGCCATATGAATTGTAAGCGATACTGATGTGGACATATTTAGAGTAGATTTGGATAAATATATTGACTATCGTGCAATTAAAAAGTATTTACTTCAGGAGATGCAACTGTCTCCCTGTGTTTATCTTGATAAATTTCAGTCCATCTCTCACGAAAGTATTGAAACGTACCATCAGTTTGCTAATAAGTTGTCATCATTGTTTGAAAAATCGTAAAGATGGTGACAGTTATGACAAGCTGATGCAGTTGATTGTTTACGATAGTATTAAGGCATCATTGCCTCCATTTCTGTCCAAGCATATATTGGCTCTTGAGTCAAGTTCTACATTATTAGATAAAGGGGGTTGGCATTAGTTGAAACTTTAGATGCTTACACTGCAGACATGACCCAACCCAATGGCAGAAACAAAACGGCAGAGACAGGCACTGGTGATAGAGGGAAGCTTTATAACCAAGACCCAGGCATACACCACCTGTAAGCGCCAGAATAGCGTGAATAGTGTGAATGTTTGCTGCCGTTCTTCTAGAGTTCACTGAACTGGAAAACTGTCCTCCAAATACTCCGGTTCTAAATGTCAAAAAATTTCAGAAACTGTCAAAATGTGCGCTAATCGACTGCGGGACTCAGCTAAGACAGAACAGGTTAAACTGAGTGATAAATAGCTACCAAAAAGACTGAAGATGGTTATCAAAGCAAAGAGCGCCCGTGTTGAATTTCGTCTGGACTAATTCTGTGTGCAGACGATCGATCGTTGCTGTTACTTTCACTGCAAGTTTGAGTTGAAAAATAACTAAAATCCATGTGTTTTTGTCAATATCAGCATAATTTGATGTGTAGTGATAATTTATGCAAACTAGGCAAAAAAAAATTTCAATGCACTCACATACTAATAATATACTCTTTCTAGACAAAAATTTTGAAACTTGTGACATATCACACACTTTTCTCCTATTAACCATCACAAATTAATACAATCTCAAAAACAGTCCATTTTTGGCCCACCCTGTACATTGATCATTGAAACCATGCCATCTGATAAAACTTCAAAATTTTCAGAATCCAAGATGAGAGATATTTTTTCAATACACTAATTTATTGTGGTGCACTTTTTTCGGGAGGGGGGGGCGAGGGAGGAAG
>Ga0209782_1002647_pt1 | contig 10065 bp, 6 predicted proteins | sample WorMetmaBAHAMAS1_FD_187390 | JGI IMG/M metagenome (GOLD analysis project Ga0209782, IMG submission 187390) | Marine gutless worms symbiont microbial communities from Max Planck institute for Marine Microbiology, Germany - Inanidrilus... | ecosystem: Host-associated > Annelida > Digestive system >...
GTTCTGGAGGAGCACTGTAAGCTCCCCAAGTGGGATCTGGGGCGCCAAAATCGAATTTGATGCATTTTAGCTTTAAAATATGATATCTGGTGGCAACAATTCTAGTGATTTTCCTGAGACATTAATTTACCAAATTTCGAACAGTTTAAACAATATTAAGGCAAATGGGACGACACGTTCTTTTGTTTTGTTCAAAGCAAAAGCAGTAAAAATGCTGATGCCTAAGTGGTGAAATATATGTGCCAGTTATTATCACTCATCTGTCTGTTGTGTGTTGTCTGTGTGTGCTAGCTGTCCAAACATCGAGGTCAATAATTCATTTCTTTGCAAGCCTATTTGGTGGAATGTTACTGTGTCACCATTCCGCCTTGTCCTGACATCATTTGGGGGAATGGGATCCTCAAAAAATATTTGTGGAATAGCATTTCCCCACATGACATGAATACTTACTCCCTATAGCCAGTATGAGATCATTATTCCTTCACCTGTAACGAAAGCTACAAGTTTGACATCCAAGCTACATGATTCGCAAAGCGTTATACAGCTGGTGTTAATTTTTATTTTGCACAGTATAATCAGTAATTTTTGAGGTCAGTTATTCATCTGGGTATATAGGCTTAGCCTACCCAAGCCTGTTATAACAACCGTCTATGATCCCAGGCTCACATTGCAATGTTTATGCTAGAGAAAACTAGCAAAAAGAAAAAACGAAAAAGAGAAAATGACTCGGTGCAAAACTGGAAGGCTAACCACAGATCACATTTGACTCTGCAGAGACCTACGCTACAGCTGCTGTTTGTTCAATTATCATGCTGTTGTTTAGTTCTGTCGCTCAGTGCCTGTTCTGCGGCTGCTAGCTAATGCTATTATGTGAATTAGTTTCTTTTTATCACATACATGTACATGCAGACGGATGTGATACAGACGATTCACTATCCAAACCAGTGAAAATCGAACATCACCAACAAAGTGAGCTGGAAATAGCAAATTAAAAATGTAGAATTTTGTAGTCTATCAACATCTTGAACAAACACATGGCTTCCAATTCAACAGTCATAACACAACATAATACACAGCACTCACACACTGTACAATGCTTTCCAGATAGACATACTTGCATTCATCTCAAACCCAGTTGCATCATAAATTGCCTAACTTTATTTACATAATACCACTAATGGAAATAAATAAATCCATGACACGAATCACCTCACATACAAATGTTTGTGTCCTTTGTTAGAGCAAACATGCTGCTGCATGTGTTTAATACACATAATATCGTCACTAACTTGCCACAGCTATTATATGGTGCAATGATGAATGAGGTGCAATAATCTGTGCAAAGGAGCAAATTGTTTACATATCACATACACAACGACATCACAAACTAAGAGTAATAAAAATAGGTTCATACTGCATAATATCTGAATGCTATAAAATCATGGCATACATAGCATATGCAGTTAACTAATCCACATTATGCTACTGCAGAAGGGTCCATTTTAATGGTTCAGAAATATGCAGTTGGAAAGCTAACTACTTTCACTGAGTTGACTGAGTTAAGGTTTAACCACAGACTTATTAAATATTCATTAGACAACTTACGTCCAATTATAACAGCAGAAGCCGTCGACTGGTTTCACCAACGAACATGGCTGCATTGTCGGACTGCTTAAAGAGACTGGCTTGGTTTTTGTAAAAGTTTGCACGTGAATGTAAGAATAAGTGTAATGTTTAGTTCGATGATTATTGATGTTTAGCCTATAATTTGATTTTAAATAACCGTTTGAGTCAGCGGCAGCCATGTTTGTCAGTGAATGTACGATGGCTTCTGCTTGGCTGGCCAGCACTGCGGCTGTGGGTTTAACGTCCCACTCAACTGTAAATACCTCATTTCGTGTACGCTCTTCCCAGCCAATCTCTTGGCTAGTACTGAAAAAAATAAATAAAAAAAGGAAAAGCAATCACCAAAAATACAATAAACCTAGGCTAATGCAAAGACAAACTACATAAATATAAACAATCAGCCCTCAATAATACAAATATAACAAATACAACATTGACGTTTAGATGCCGCTTTATGACATCTGGCCTGGACACAGAGTGGGCCTATTCTAAAAGGAAAAGTTAAGAGATGTAAATAAGAAAGGAAGTATCTTACAAGAAGCAAAAAGAAGCAAGTGATACAGGAAACAAACATACGATCTATATAGCACCAAAATCCACATTTCTAGGGCGCACTGGGTGACTATTTTCACACTTAGGTATAAGTACTTGTCTATCCTGATCAGTGTTCAAAATCAAAGGTGACAGCATCTGCCTTTTTGGGAAGAAAGCATATACATGTACACTGCATCTCAATTGAAATGAGGCCAAAGTTCAAACACATTTAACACTAGAACGCCCGGGTATATGCCCATACCTAGAACGCCCACAATGGGTCATTTTTGACCCATGTACTAAAGTTCATTGAGAACACATATTTTAACTGATAACTGAACACGTTGCTACATCTCATAATGTCAGCTATTTCAGTGTTCTGTTTTCGTGATTTTGTTCCAGTGAGTGCTGCCACCTAGTGAGAATATAGATCCATAATGAACTGAAAACATCGTTAAAATTGTTAAAAATTGTCATTCCAAAACCGTTTAGCAGGTCCAATAGCAAAAAAGTTAGAATAATGCACATGATAACGTTACAAGAATATATACAGTATGTATCAAAACAAGTGATCAAAGAATTTTGGCAATTTTTGGCAATAGGCTGCATTGTAGGGGTGGACATTCCCCTAGGAAAGCAAGTGAAGGATGCTGGACTGGACATGCATGCTGCATTAGTATTCCCACCATGTCGTCAGGATAGGGTTAGTTAACTCTAACTGCAACCTTTAATCCTAACCATAATTCCGATCAATAACCCCAACCCTATGATAAGTAAGTAAGTAAGTAAGTAGAAAATTTATAGAGCGCATTACGCAATGCCTCTAATGCGCTGACGTGCTCTAGTACAAAGCAAAAAAGTATGTCTTTAAAGATCGCCTAAAAGTGTCTTCGGAAAGCGAAGTGTCACGTAAAAAATCTGGAAGCGAGTTCCAGACCATCGGGCCTGCAACAGGAAACGCAAAGACACTGATGACATTTATGAGTGGATGTTAACAGGATGATAAACAAATACATGCTTCCTGAGTCCCATCTGTTCAGTAGTTTTTGCAAGCTGTCCACCCGTTTACACTGCACAGGGATCGTTCAACCGTATTTGCTTAATGGCGACAGTGAGGATCCCCTAAAACATGATGCCTTGAATCTGCACGAATTTGCTTACCATGCAGCATCTCAAACAGTGTAGCTGTTTTGTACAGTTAACCCACGAAGTCCCAATAACTTGAGAACATGATTTCCGACACCTTCAGCCATCCGGGCAGCATGCTGATGCTTATGCATTTGACTCGCAAAGTCACAAGTCATCATCCCCAAAACCTCAAGTTCCTTAAGGGGGATCTAGACCCCTCAAATACACCATTTTTTGGCTGACTCCACTCACCATCCCAAACGGCAGCTCGATTGCTTCACATGGTTTTACAGAGCTATGCTACAAATTCTCCATTTATTACAATGGGTCGCCCATTATGCACCTCCAAAATTGCCCCTTCCATGAGGGATTAGGGCCCCCATTTAATACATGTTTTTTCCTGGACCTACCCAACCCACTACCCCAAATAGCATTTCAGTTGCCTGAGCCATTTTTCCAAAATACACGCTCGTTTCCAACAGACCAACGGACAGAACGACCGACAGAGTAAACACGAAACTCGACCTATATCAATAGCTGATAATGCAGCAACGTGGCTAATAATGTTGAGGTGAATACAGTGTAGTAAATAGGGAATACCAGGGACACAGAAATAGCAATCACTGACTGCAAGACATTATGTACGTCTGATAACTGCTGCACCGAATTCATGGGTCAAAAATGACCCATAATGGGCGTTCTAGGTATTTGCTACTGTAAGTTATGGCATTTATTAACTTACAGGTATGACAACCTCACGCCATATTTGGCCCATGGATGCAATAAATGTCATAAAATATTAAGAAATTATCTTAAGTGGGTGCCTTGTTACAACCTATCAAAGTGTGCTATGGGTCAGAAATGACCCATACGGGCATTCTAGTGTTAAACATGCCATCACTCAACAGAAACAGATGGTATTTAACTACACTTATTACTATTCATTTGATGCAAATGTGCAAGCTTCAACAAAATACACAGCCTAGTTTAAGCTTAAAAAGTTGAACTCCAAAATGTTAGTTTCCAACATGTGAATGCCCATTGATAACTGAGTTGTATGTGCAAACAAAGACGTAATGCTAGAGACAGTGCAACTTTTATTTCAAACATGGCAATTTTACCTCAGAACTGATGTGGCAAATTCCCCAGATCTGAATCCAATCGACTCTAGACGTATAGGGGAGTGCTCAAGCAACACCTTTACTACACCATCATCTGAGACGTCAAGCATCTAAAGCAGCGACTGGTCGAAGACTGCAGGCGTCACTTCACAATTAGAACATCGACCGAGCAGTGCAACAGTGGCGTGTTCATCCACATGCTTCTGTTTGTGAAAATGGTGCCCATTTTGGGCACAAACTGCATCCGATGAAAACTCGACGTTGGACTTAACTGTTTCAATGTGCATTACATGTTGGAAACTGGCATTTTAGACTTCAACTTTTTAAACTTTTATATCTCAGAAACTATGCGATATTTTTCGTCGAAGCTAGTAAAACTTGTGTTAAATAGACAGTAATTGATGTAGTAAAATTGATGTATTTTTCTATCAAGTTGTGTTGTATTTAAATAGATTTGAATTTTTCCCTCACTTCAATTAGTACACACTGTATGTCAAGAATGCAGAGACATTTAAACCAAATTTGGTACAAAGATGTAAATCATCATTCTACACCATTCAATACAGCTTATAGTAAAATACAACATGGCGACAGCAGACATTATTCTTACAAAAAGTAATTAGTATGAGCAGTCATTTGCGTTTTTTTTCCAAACAGAAGTAGTGCAGTTGCTCACATAATACCAGTGAGATTATAACAGTTCATACTACAGCTCAGAGTTGTACATAATCAACATCACAAATACAAGTGCTTAGACGATGGATTTTGACTGTTAAATTCCACAGAAAATGTGCAGCCAAACAGAGCTGGAAAGTTGTGCAGTATCTACACAGTATGGCTCACTAATGCAGTTTCTTGAACCATTATAATAGATTGTACATAATTATAATAGGCTGTACATACGAAATAGCCTAAATGGGTCATCTCAGACATGCTCTTATCAGATGCTGTTTCTTAGAAGGAGACTGGGAGAGGGAATCTTATCGTATCCTGGTAACATTGACTAGTAGTATCCTGTACTTTTACATGTAACATGCTATACTAATATGGATTAATCTGAGAAGCATATCTTACACGGGAGTAGAAGCGAGAGTCGCTCAGCCAATCAGAAGCCGGGTATTGACGGCAAAGAATGAAGCTAACCTCGTGCTCTCTATAAATAGATTTAGAGTTTTCCTTGAATCGCGAGTTTTTCCTAAAAAACCCTGTCTATATATAGCATAGTAGGCTACACTGCGCATGCATATGCTGAAGTTGGTTCTCGAACGTCCTGCTAGCCAGACGGCCACGGGGAAAAAAACCACGGCTCACTGGACAAACCCACGCCGCCAGTCGCCGTTCACGAGGCTGGTCCACGGTTTGAGTTGCTAAAAATAGCTCGCTGCCACCGGCTGGTTTAACATTACATAAATCTTTGACTAAACAACTAGTCTCCTCAGTCACTAAGATCTGTATGACTTTCACTGCAGCAACCATAGTCTCTGTTATACTGTGACAACAAATAACCTTTATATTTGTTCAGACCAATTTAAATAAACTTTGCTGACAAAAGCAGCGCCAGATATGCAAAAATTCAGACACAAGTAATTTCCCAAGGCTTGCTTTTGGGTATGGCTGAAACTTCCACATTCTTAAAAATTCATAAAACAAATGAGAATAGAAAATTTATTATCCATTTGAAATAAGTTTCTTCTGCCTATTAGCTGACAGACACTTTAATTTCATCATGAGTGGTAGATACACAGAATTAAAAACTGATAACTCTTAATTTACATCAATTACAAAGATGGTAAACAGTAGTAGACATTACCAGTGAGACGACACCATATCAATCACATCAGTCACTGCACAACTACCATGCACATCGCAAACAACCACGCACCTAAAGTTCTGAACAATGGCTAAATTTAACAAAGTTCACACACAAAAGTAAACTAAACGCCAGTTTTCCGACAGATTGAGATCAGCAAACTGCGTTTTGCTGACTTAGTTGGGTGTGGGTGCCATGCGACAGATCAGACTGATCGACTTGTAGCAAACGTTAGCAACAAACCGCGGACACTGCGGCTTGGAACACATCACTTCCACGGCCATACGCAGCTCGTAGAATAGCTGCCTACAACCGAAAGAAACACACACAGCTTTCTTTCACTTTATAGGACATTATTCATGACTATCATGTAAGTATTTGCTGTAACAAAGAGCATTCTAGCCAAATACCAGCAACTTCATGTATTTAGTATATATACACAGTGATTCATAATTACGGGAACTCATATGAAAAGTGGAATATCTTTGTTGCTTTGCCACATTTGTGGCTAAAACTTGGCATGGTTAAGCCTGAGATAATGCTGTGTGAAATGGTGCTGAATTTATCCACGTTACGTTACCGCACAATATCCGGTATCCTAACAGCTTGGGACACAATGGATCAGCGTGTTATTGATAAAGCTGTCAGACAGTGGTGCACACGTCTTCGTGCATGCATTAAAGCTAAAGGCAGACACTTTAAAGTTTTAAACACACATTGCGTCAGTAATGTGTTTTTGCTAACGGAACAATATTGACTACTAGACATATGTGCTAAATTTTATCACTTTGAGTCTCTTTATTCAAAAGCTATACAATAAAAACCAAGGGTTCCCGTAATTATGAATCACCGTGTTTATATAATTCTTTGCCAAAAATCAACAAAATCAACTGATCTGCGTTGAGGTTACAGTGTGCTACATCGATGTTGTTTTTTCAGACACAGTGTAGATAACCATGCCAGGAACTCATCACTCAAGTTCTACAGACGGCATACTCTTCCCAATGCCAAACCAACAGCATCAAAGCAAAGAAGGCAATAAAGTAATATTTTAAATCACACAGTCAGCATGCTGACTTGATTTCAGCATCTGAATAAGATGACTCCAAATTTATTTAGACTGCATGTATTCACAATGGAATACAATTCAACTTTGTAGCAGCAATACAATCTTCACTTCTGGCACAAGTAAGGTATCTAAATAAAAAGAGCACTCTACCAGTTGCATCTCTTGCCCATGACTACACTCAGCATAAACTAAAAGTCGACACTTGTATGTTAAATTAACAGGTGGTTAACTGCAGATCTGTCTAACATCTTGGTTCTAGTCATCATAAAATTCCAAACAGTTCACACAACAGCTTTTACATAATATTCATGTTTTATCATACGTTTAACTACCATTACTTTCCAAATTAAATAAGCAACTAACAGAAAATACTTACGTTACGCATTCAAATACTACATAATTTTGCTTCAAATATTTAATTAAAGCCATCTAGTAACACTAAGAATATAGTGTAACCTGCAATAAGGATTCCGCTGTGAAGCATATCGTAGAGATAGAAAGCGATAATACAGGAATGGCATGATGATGTTAGAATTGCCCCTAACAGCAACACAGAAAAACTTGCCGTTACATTATAACCACCTAGAGTTAGGACGATAGTACTATCGGACTATAGTATCGGACGATAGTCAGCACTATCGGAGATTATGGCTATCGCCGATTGTTTGACAGATTGTTTTGCTGATAGTCTTTGCGATGGTTGAAAGCGACCGTGAAAGGTCATACTCAGTCAGTTCACAACTCTAAGGGCGAGGAGTAAGTAAGTAAGTAAATGTTTTGTAAGTTGCTACATATCGGAGGTCACAGAGCGCCGAAGGAGGTGAGTCTGGTAAGATGAAAGGCGGTAAGCCGTCAGATCAATGCTACCTCCCCGTATCAGGGGAGGCATGGCTGAGCTGCAGCCACTGCAGTGTCAGCAGTCTTTAATCAGTCAGCTGTCGATGTCGTTAGATAGTGATAAATCCGTGGTGCACGCCCAGGTGTCCGGTCCCGCCATGGCCGTCATCAGTCGTCATGGACGAATGACAGTGGCTGTGGTCCTGCATCAGGTGATGTGGCAGTACGTGTGAGGGGGTGAGGGTATGGCTAAGCGTGGATACGGCATAGGCTACGTGGAGCCTACGTCGCTGACACAACAATCGCCATCGCTGTCATATCGGCCGACTGTTTTCGCCGATACTATTGACTATCGGATTATCACACTATCGTCCTAACCCTAATAACTACTATTATTATTACTAGCACTTCTCACATTTAATGACAAAAATAACTGCTGGAATGCGAAAACATTTGATTCACATTCGACCTCTTTCACAAGCCCAAAGCAGAATACATTATAAAAGTTCAAAGTCTATGAGTGAGCAAACAAACACTTACGAGAGGATAAGGAATAAGAACATTGGCATCAGAAAGATCTCGCTGCACGCAATAAAGCGCAGCATGCTGACTTGGTTGGACTCGATCTTTGACAACAAACGCCTTATCAACTGCGCGCTGTCGGCACCAATTTGCTACAATCATCAAGACAGTGTTTCATGTGACTTGCAACAAAACTGCCAGATATTATGTTAATTTCTGGTGTCTGAACAGTGATCTGGCCTTGCGTGTCTTTTTCTCTCTGTGATTTCCGATTGTCTGAACATTCAGGAATGCAATGCCATAAGATGGTATTTATCTGTAGAAATTTTGGCTAGATGAACATCGTTATGTAACCAGTACATCATACAGATAATACCGACTATCAAGCTCACGGTGCTTGATTTAGAATATATTACATTTAGTTACAGCTGCTCTTCATGTTATGTTGTGACTTGTAATCTAACTTGCAACAACTGACTGATAAGCTAATCATTAGACATACAGCATTTACATCAATTACTTCACAAACTAACTATTTTCCCTCAGTGCTTTAATACTGTTGGCTTGGTGAAGGAAAAGATCTGCCTGATAACAACTTGATCTAGTTATGGCTAAAGATTCTCTATCAACCTAGTCAAGAGTAACTGCACAAAAGCACAGTTAAATGCACATATTAACTTAATTATCTGTAACACTGTTGGGTACTGCACTGGGTCACTAACTGCTGTTGGGATTAGCAACATTAGCCACAAATGACCTCAATTTCTGCATTAACCTTAAACACACGAAAACTGCGGTTAAAATTATCTAGCTCAAACAAATAACTGACACTTATTATCGGCTTTAATTTAGGTCCACTTTTCCTCTACACTGTCAGATATGGTTTTCTCAGTTTCACTTTTACTTTCAGCTGAAAATGAACATTATCCTTGACAGTGACCTACGAGATGAATCTTGATAGGGTCAAGACGAACTACTGCACTTATATAGGTTAAAGATCATTTTGTTCAACAACTATCGTGCACATAAATACCAAACCGAAATACAAATAGCCAGTAGAAACAAAACTAATTAAATTCCAAGTCTTTCAGGCTTAGGAACATCTGAACATTTAACTGAATGTCCAAATATCCAATACGCAATAGCCCGATTTTCTCACATACATATCAGACTGATGATCCAAGCATAATTAAGCAATTCAACGTATCAATACTAAGCTCAGAAATTTAGTAAGCTGCATACTACTATTTATCTACTGACTGAGTGGTGACCATACTTGTTGAAAGCAGCATTTTAAAACTACACTTATTCCACCGTCGCACTCGTGCCTCCTATGTCTACAATGTATGTCTGGCGTGGTATAACGTAGTGTTAACTCACGGATCCACTCAAGCGTGAAATTCGTAGGCCTAACGCTG
>Ga0209782_1002648_pt1 | contig 10063 bp, 11 predicted proteins | sample WorMetmaBAHAMAS1_FD_187390 | JGI IMG/M metagenome (GOLD analysis project Ga0209782, IMG submission 187390) | Marine gutless worms symbiont microbial communities from Max Planck institute for Marine Microbiology, Germany - Inanidrilus... | ecosystem: Host-associated > Annelida > Digestive system...
TTGCGTGATCCTACGTTTAGCCGTTTTGATACAATACCGGAGTGTGACGGACACACACACACACACACACACACACACACACACACAGACAGACAGACACACGACGACGGCATATACCGCGCTTAGCAAGGCGTCGCACGGTAAAAACTTTCAAAAGCAAACCAGAACCAAAATTTTTACCACGCGACGCTATGTGTAGCCATGAATCTGTGCCTCTGGTTCCTGGTACTCAACGACGCAATACCGACGTCACAACCTGCTTACCAGCTATTATGCGTAGTGCTGGAGCAATAAATAAGTAAACTATTGAGTAGGGACCTATTTAACACAGCAGCAGGAAATGGAATAAAACAACTCGAGTCTCATCCAACGGCTTCATTTCTTGCAACCAAATGCAATGGCCTTTTCGGTCTTCAAAATTGGAATGACAAGAAGCTCTGCTATTGCAGAGGGACTGCGCAACATGCTTGTCAGTAGAAATTCTGCAACTACAAAACATCCCATTTGAAAACTAGAGTCCCGGGCCTATCGTGTGGCATTATATGCGTGATCCTACGTTTAGTCATTTTCATACAACACCAATGTGTAACAAACACACACACAGACAGAAAGATGGACGGACGGACAGACACACGACGACGGCATGGACCGCGCTTAGCATAGCGACGCTTGGTAAAAATTGACAACATTGCACTGCCCACCAAGTACAATTACCAGGCAACGAGCGTCGGTTGATAGCAAATTGCTAGGCAGACCGAAAAATGTCGGTTATTACCACATATTTGAACGATAATGCTCAAACTCGACTTGGTCGATTTGTTGTCTATGTTATACAGGCAACTTTGCAACAAACACGGTGACAAATTGAACAGATGGAGCTTAAGAAAGTAATAGCTAACGTACATAAGAAATTAAACAGGCTAATGATAGCTCAAACTCCCTAGCTAGCTCCTGCCAAAAAATGTTAAATTGATTGAGAAATGTCAAAGTTATAACAAACCAAAGCAGTGTCATTTTCGGTATACAACGTGACTGAAAAGACCCAATTTTTGGGGTTTGTGTTTCTCCACCCAGGTAGTGCAGAGACATAAGTTAAGAGAGGTGGAATCGAAAATCACCCTTTGACAAAATACTCTCTAACCAACATCTCTTCGAAAATTACCAAAATTGGTTAATTTGAGTTGAAGTTATAGTATGCAACATCAGTGTATATGCGCATGGCGATCGCAGCTACAAGATGCGAGCGGCGGAGGCGTAAGCCGCGGGCTAGAGAGAGAGAGAAAGTTTATTTTCCAATGAACCAAACAACATATTATTATGAATTAATAAATATAGCGGAAGGCTACCAGAATAGGCAAACGCCCATCTAAGCTGGCCGCCCTTGACAAAGAAACAAGCATTACAATTATTATATAGTGACAGTCTGACAGACAGAGAAAAAACATATGAACGTGCACAAAACAGCGTTTATCAAAATTATATGAAATATTTAACAATGCTGTACCATAGACTGCAGTACATAATTTTTAAGAGCAAGTTTAAAAGACCGGGATGACGGTGGGTCTTTAATGTGAGATGAGAGACTATTCAATAATTTAGAACCTTTGTATGTTATGGCCCTTTTTCCAAATTCTGATGCGATGACATTGGTATGAAAATAATCTTTGTGTCTTGTGTTATACTGATGAATTAATTTATTTTCTTCAAAATAAGCTGCAAATACAACAGGTAATTTGGTCCTGTAGTACCTATAATTATGCATAAATATAAGAATTTGATACTTATGTAGCAAATGTACAGGAAGAGTAAAATAAGTTTGATACAGTTCATAACTATGTGTCATTGTTGATTTGTGTTGTAAAATGCGTAATAGTTTATTGTTTAATACTACTAGAGTGCAGCTCTAGTAGTATACAGAGGCACTTTTCTCTATAGTATGCTGCAGTTCATCTTGCATAGTTTAAAAAAAGATGAGCCGCGACAAATGAGAAGTTTTATGTGTCACCATGTATTCTTATTTTACGGCTCTACTAATGTTTACATCAGCAACGATATGAGTGGGCGTTGGCCGCTGGCTACTTGCCAGGGAACAGACAGCCAGACTGCCTGCGCATGTATTAGTCCGCCCGCACATGCGAATGTCGTCGCTATACAAAATAGATCCGAAACAGTTAATCATCTAATGTCTAGAAATGCCTGAACGGACAGTTACAATTACGGTCGTAAGTCGATGAATATTTTTTAACCACGTCCGTTGTCATTCAAACTTTGCACTGTAAAAGCATTCATATTGAATGCCCGGAAAGACCCCGTGTTTATATTTAGAAAGATGATGCCAGCCTAGTGGGCGTGGCTTAATTGCTGGTCGGTTGGCTGGCTGCACCTGAACGGCACGTTAGCTGGCCGGTGGGCTACGGGCGGCAGCCGCGGCTGAGCCACAGGCTGAGCTAAGCGAAAGCCTGTGGCGGTGGTGATACTGATTAGGCAATATGGCGGTTGGGTAGATTTAATTTTTCGGATAGTTAAATGGTAAACAGGAGAGTACTGCCCTATCGATTCATTGATTTTTGGAGGTAATCTGTAGAACCTTGATGTATGATTGTAGTGGTTTAGTCATTTGTCACTTTCGTTTGCTAGTATTTAATATTGGGCAGCTGATCGATGTGGCTGTGGTTTGCTGTATTTACGTCAGTAACCGCAAAGTAGCTGGTTGCTTGCTTGATCAACCTGCTGTCAAATTTGTCTGATATTTTCAATTTCATTCAATGCATTTGCCTATATATGCAACGGTACATCAGACATTGTATTTCGTGGTGGGTAGTGTTGCTGTTGCTGGTTTCACGTGCGAGTAAACCGATTTGATGATGTTTTCGTTTGGGCGAGAGTACAATTGACCTACTTAGCGTGAGCTGGCCTGAATGGCCGGGCTGTTTGCAGCGCTGGATTCGAATCACATGTAGCATGTTATACTTCCGAATATCACTGATTTACTAATACTTTGATAAAGGAAATACAACTATCATTACATATCAGAGACCTTTGTTAAATGAAAAGTAGTTCTTATTCTTCCATGAGTAGTGCAACTTAAGACGGTCTGTATAAAGCACACACCGGCCGCACCGTCCAGTGTAAGAACCACGCTCCTGCCATTTAGCCGACCATTGCGAGTCGATTACGTGTCAATTGAGTAGTCTACCCTGCACACTAAGCTGAGCACACCGGCCGCTGATCAAAGTCATCAGAATCCACGCACCGGCCGCCGTGATGACTGGAACGCGGCGTGTAGGCATATGGCTCTTGGCACGCTGGACATACATTGTTCACAAACGTGGCAGAAATACGTCGTATTGGTCAGTTCCGTCAGTACTATCCTAGCGTTTTTCTGAGACAGCAGTATGCCTAAGAATTGTACACGTCGTACAATTCCAACAAAAATAAACAAAAAACAACAACAAAAAAATGCTTTCTAACGTATAAAGAAAAAAAACACCAATCCCGGTGCGGCGCCAGTATGGCCGCGTGTCTGTCATTAGTCTTCTGTATACTAGCACTTTTATCGTGGGAGTCTTGACGGCCAGTGCGTGCTGTATATTAAGGCCGGTGCGGCCAGTATGCCGGTTCGTGGTTCGTACACTGGCCGGTGCGGCCGGTGCGTGGTTTATACACACCCACTTAAGATGAATGCACTGCATGCAAGTAAGCTATGCATCTGGATATAATAGTATGATGAGAATTTTGATGTAGTATGCAAATTTAGGTAACTCTTGAAGGAGTCCACAGTTTTGTAGTCTAGAGGATTTATTGACAGCTGGTTCCAGTCACGGATGGTTCGAGGAAAATGTGAATTGGCATAGACAACAGAATTACAGGATGACTGAAAGATTCTTGCACTGTGGCATCTGGTGTTGAGTTGAGACATGATGAGATAACAGGAACTGTCAGTGTCAACTAGCTGACTGGAAATCTTATACATCACAGATAAATGCTGATGCCGTTGCTGAAGTGATGGCCACTTAAGGTCTTCCGGGTAGATTATACGCTTAAGGAACACCAAAAAAAAACGCAATTTACTCAAGTAAATACTGAAAAAATGATGCATAAAACATTTTCACTCACTCCTAAAGTGCGGAAGTGTGTAATTTTAATCTACTATCTAAAACAAAGTCGGCGGCTGCTACATCTTCATTTACCATTACATCAGTTAGGCCTGCAGTGAAACACGTTATCGACAGTGTTCATAGTCCTCCAGTGGTTACAACGGCACTCAGATACATCGTCCAAGTCAAAATTTATAGTTAAATTACCAGATCAGCATCGCTATTGACACACTACGATAACCGAATGACGTACGCTTATACATGATATCACTTGCTCACGTGTTGGTAGGCCAAGTTTTAACTACGTGACTAGGAGACGACACACTCTCAGAAGGGTGTGGAAATTCATATATTTGGTATGCAGTCTTCAGCGTCTATGTTACATAACAGTAAGCGTAAGATTTCTCCATTCTTAAACAGAATTTCACCACATCCACATCAGAACACAAAATAGATGTCACCAACATCCTTTATTCTAAGATCCTTGGCTTTTTCACAGCTAACTATTTGAAATTTTCAACAATATTTTAGCAGATTAAGCGGTAATAATTTCTCTACATCGTAAAGAAATTTGGTGCGATTCGGATTTAGTTCAGTGACCCTAGAGTTTACAACATAAGAATGTGTACATCAGGCATCAATCATTTTGCTGTTTTACTTTAGCCATGTTTGATAGGTCTTGGCACTACTAGGCACTGTTGTGATCAGAAATTGGGTGTGTTTCATCACTGTCTGCAAGGGACAATACGGTTTTGCTGGGCAGGCTACTTGCTAGAATCTGCCATGGGCATGTCTAGATTTTAACTATGTATTTTAAAAAAATATTCTTTAAAAATGGTAATGCATTTAAGACATAAGTAAGTAAGTAAATGTTTATAAGTGAGTGAATTCTGGGTTAAATGGTAGGGAATTCACGAATCATTAAAATAATATTATGATTATTGTTGTTTAATTGTTTGTGTTTTTAGGGTGTATGTGCACTGTTCATTTTCTCTTTGCACTGAGAGGTTGATTTTGATCTGCTGATGTGTGCCTGATTGCCAGTTTGGATATTCTTTGTGTTGTGCCCACTGTGCAATGCAGCTGCGGCACAAAAAATGCATGTCAGTTATTCACAATCACAAATGGCCCCTGGCTGATGGCATTGCCTCACCGCATATGGATTCTGTCGTTCCTTTGAAGAAAGCAAAACTCCGGCAAAAAAATGCTGTTAATAATGTACAAATATCTGTGCATCAGTGTCAGTGTGAGGTTGGTATTGCAATTGTTTGTAGTATTTTGTTGTTGTTTTTGCTACATGCTGTTGTCGTGATTGGAGCTTGTGAGGTAGTTTGTATGTGCATTGCAAATCGTGTGATCCTCATTCCACAAAGACGGAACTACTGACAGTTTGGTGTACTCTTGCAGCTCATGATATTTTTACCGCCGTGGATTTACGGAGTGCATGGCATAATTGAAGTAAATTTTGTGTTGTGTTTTCATTATTCATCATCATCAAGAGTCGCGTAGCCAGTGAGAGCTGTCGTATTGTTCCACCACGAATAGCACTCCTTCATATATCTCCAGGTGTGTTGTAGAGGGTATCCCAAAGTTGATCTGACCACTTGATGCAGGGATGACTCCAGGAAAGATCTGGAAGTTGAGTGATACGTCAACAGCGGTTGATTCGTCCAGTCGGGCAACGTGTCCAAAGAGGGCAGTAATGTGAGAGAGTGTCCTGACTTCTTTGTTGGTGATGTGATCATACCAGTGTATCTCGAGCATCCGTCTGAGACATTTCTCATGTGCTGCTTCCAGGGATTGGAGATAACTGTCAGTTGAGCTCCATGTCTCCGCGGCATACAGTAGCACTGAATGATACGTGGAAGGAGACATCCCAGTTCCAACAGGTCACAAGGATTACACGGGTAATCCAGGCAGCAATACATGATAATCAGGTTTCTAAGCTGTGGAACGACTGCCAGTTTGTACATGTATTGCTAGTTACAAGTCGAGGTTTAAACTGGATTGTAAGATGTTTTACTGAGTACTGAGTCAGTTGCATACACTAATTATGGCATGAGACTGAAGTGTGTGATTGTGAATTGTCATTTTTAGGGTGAAAATAACTCACTTGATGGTTGTGGACCAGTTATAAATGATCTTCATAACAAGTTAACTACTGCAATGCCAGTTAATAAAACAGCACGCAGACATATTCAAAGAAAACATGCAGGTAAACCAGTGGAGTTGTTACTGGCATATATAATTTTTCTTTAGTTTAGAATGTACATACATTATTCAAGTGTACAATGCAAAACAATTTGATTAAGTAGTGAAAAGCCATGTTCTTCATTAATTCTGAACTTGCCTTTATTTTTGCCACCTTTTTTGGTCAGATAGTATCCTTCAGTAGTACTGTTAGAAGGAACCAGCAATAAATTGGGTCATTACTGATTAACATTTTTTTGTAAATTAATCTTTAAATTATGGATGTGAATCGGGACCCGGAAAAATTACCCGAACCCGGGTTTCAAACTATGCGAAAGCTACCCGAAAATTTTTAAGGGACAGTAAAAGTTATTCGGGAGAAGTAACTGTGAAAAAGAAATTTAACAGGACCGATTCAAAACATAAACTGAAACAACACAGCCAAAATGGCGGAGTGCTGCAATAAATATTAGAGTTAGAACCGATTCTAGCTCTGACACTGATCGGGGGCCGATCTGGCTGAATCTGGACTGAACCAGATCGGCGGGTGTAGACTGCCCCGGTCTGACGGTAACCTAGTTACGGTAACCCATGTGAATGGCCATCAATTGTTGTCCGTTCATTCCATTGTTTATATACTAAATTCTCGTCTCGTTGCATATAACAGTATTTTTTACTTACATTAAGTGAAATTCCATCCAAATGTCGTTTACATTCATCATCAACACTTAGTTAACTGCGTAATTTATCACATTTTCGGACACCAAACAAGGCGCGTTTGGTATGTAAACAAACATTACGTCACACGGCAGTGTCTATAGTTCAGATACCTGTGACCCTTGTGGTGTTTAAACACATCGAATGCCGGTACGTTCCGCAGCGTTACGTCATACACGTGATGCTTAAAGAGTTCAGGTGCTAGATGGCGCTTGTTGCATCACGTGCAGACGGATTTGGCGCCAGCAAGCGTTCACTTCATCACGGAGGTAGTGAACTGTATTACGTTACGTTACATTGGCCTGGCAGCCATGCTTGATATTTAGGCAGACCGGAAACTCCGGAAACGATATCGCTCATGAATGAATAAACAAAACAAAACAAAACTTAATAATAATAAGCGTTTAGTTTATTGAAATAAATAAAACAGATGCATGTAACATTTACTTACCGTTGTGCAATATGGTAAGTAACTAACTTGCAGCATACATTTAGCTAAATTTAGTGAATTAAACGGCGTTTGCAAGTGACTGCATGAGTGGGGTTATACTAAAATATGCGAGGCGGGACGTGCCCGGTAAATCGAATCGGGCCTGGGTCGGCTGAAATTGTGGACGTAAAATCGGGTACTGGGTCCGATCCGTTTTGTCGTAGACCGTTCGAACTCTAATAAATATGTAAATAATTTGCCATGTACATAACGTGATGCGTTACGTTATGTGCTGAATGCTGGTCACAAACAGGAAACGGATGTTGTCAGCAATTTTATTTTCTTTTCAACATGCATTTTATTACTTCAACAATATTATTAATAACACTTTAACATAATACACATCGTTAATTAACAAAACTTACAAAAGCAGCATATATTTAAAATTCAAATATTCGTCATGATACCTGTACGTTTGCTTAGCCTACTTGACGTAAGTGCGTCTGTTTCAGCCAATTAGGTTCCCAGTCGGGACCCGGGATTGACGGTTCGGGTCTCGGGATTCAAAGTACCTGGGTATTAACATCCCTACTTTAAATATATGGTCTTCATTATATATCAATACTTAGACACTTATTAATACGTTGATATAACGATATAAACTACAGCTCTTATGGCTGGCTATGTGTACAAACTACAAGTCCACTAAATACTGTAGTTAGTTGCATTTCTGTGCAACCAGTTGCACTCTGCATTCTTGTAATTAACTTTTAGCTGTTCTCTGCCGTCCAATTTGCAGATTATTTCTGATGCTCAGTATGCTGTTGATTATGATCTGTGATAACAGTGTTATCATTATGACATTTATCATGGGTGTGCCAGGCAACAGTGCTGGCAGTGCAGCTCTGCGCAGCCGACACTGTCCAGAACCTAGTTCTCCAGCGCGTACTTCGGCCACTTTGCCGGGAAAGCTGTTCTCACCAGCTTTCCAGTGCTGCAGCAACCATATCAGTAAGCTGTACACTGACATTTTACCAGTAACAGTTATGTGTCAGTATTCATGAAAATGCGCTGTATGGTGATTTTTTTTACTGGTGAAGTGATAGTTTAGTGTTCACTTTAGTTATAAATGGTATACAGATGTTAAAATTCATCCAAATTATGAAGATTCGTGAAACACAACGTGTATGAGAACACCTGCCAGAATCATAGAGTTACAGTGCCATTTACTTACTTATTATCAACTAGTTTTAAGTAGTTTAAGTACCGGTACTCACAAAGAGCTTGAGCAAGTACTCATGTTTTAAAAAGCTTGATTAGAACAGCTCTAGTCAGATGTATATTCTTGAAAGTTTGCATTAAGTATGTAATGTTACCCGATGTTTGTTAAAAGTTCACTCATTTCAGTCATTTGGAACTGGTCAGGTAAAGACGTAGAATGTCCAGTCGCTGGTGATGTGGTTCGGAAGTTGACCAGTGATGAATTTGTTGTCAGCAGTAAGTCATCAGCTTTTTGTGACATTGTTGTAGCTGTTTGCTGCCAATTTCGTATTGTGTAAACTCACCAGTAATACCAGGAAATCAACATTTCCTGTTGATAACTTATCACAAATGTAGAATTGTTTTTTTTTAGCAATTTGGCTCATACAGACTAACAGACTATATCTTAAAAGTGTATCTGTAGGCCACCTTAACAGTTTCAGGTTATTTAATTTTTTTACCTCTTTCAGCTTTAAAAATGTCTTGGAATAAATTTTAAAATGTTATTTTTACTTATTAGTAACAGTGTAAAAAATCCAGTTATTTTAAGCAAAAAATGTCCAGTAGATGTAAAAGGCAAAAAGGTAAGATAAAGGTAAAGGAAGCGTATAGCAGTTTGTGCTAGAAGCACCACACCGCTACAGGAGCCTGCATGCCATATGGGATCACACAGTTACTTGTCATATGGCAGAGGCAGCACTCCAGCCCTTACCCCAGATGGCCGGTACTCGATTTATCCACCAATATTAAGGATGAAAGGCTGAGTAGACATGTGACACGACTCAGGCAAGCGACTTGCCCGGAGTTGCTACAGAAGTGCGGGCTATGCCAAGTGTCAGCTGGTTAGGCTGGCCTTCTGCCCCACTAGGCACAGTAGTTATGTTGCTGCTACTCAGTAACCCGTGTCTATCAAACACAAGTCGAACACAGTGTTCACTCGGCCACCAACTACAGAAATTATATAGTTATATTGTAGAACTCGTATGCTATCAGTTGATAGTGAATAGTGATTGACCAGATTGAAACATTAACCAGAAGGCCAGGAACACACACACACCGCCGTTTTACGGCTCTTTGTTCGGTACAAACGGGTGGGCCAGTACCAGAGGAGACATTCACCCACTCACACCTGAAACGTGTTGTATGAGTCTGTCATCATTCTTAATTTTATCAGGCATGGGGAAGATAATAGAAGCAAGTACATCAATAATCCGGCTGTATCACACCCCATCCAGACCATTGATGCACCAACCTCCATCATCCCCCCAAATTTATGCCGGATGTCTTTTCTGCCGCAACCCTCCCAATTTATTCCGACTTGGGGCTCGGTTCAGAAGGCCAGGGGCGTCGATTTCTATGGGACGGGGAC
>Ga0209782_1002649_pt1 | contig 10063 bp, 5 predicted proteins | sample WorMetmaBAHAMAS1_FD_187390 | JGI IMG/M metagenome (GOLD analysis project Ga0209782, IMG submission 187390) | Marine gutless worms symbiont microbial communities from Max Planck institute for Marine Microbiology, Germany - Inanidrilus... | ecosystem: Host-associated > Annelida > Digestive system >...
CTTACTTACTCGCGACGATCCTCGCGCGTATCGGACGTAAGGATGTATATACGTGTCGGACGAGTCGGCGTCGAGTCGGTATCTGTGTCGGTGTCGGCGCCGTGGAATGCGAGCTACATATATATATACTGTGCGCATGCGTGAAGCGGAGAAGAAGGAGTCGTTCGCGTCGACGCTCAAGAAGCGTCTGACACGAGGCGGAAAGAAGCGGTCGCAGAGCGCCGAACGCGCTCCGTTCACCAGCCAGTCACTACGCGAGGGCACCTACCTCCGACCACCCAGCTCCACTGGCGCCGCCGCCGGCCAGACCACCAACGCTGGCAGCCTGGGTACGGAGCAAATGGTGTACACTGTTGGTACGCAATAATTACCTTGATACGTAACGATAAATCCCAATGTAATTTGGGAAAAGGCCGCGTCGCCTATACGTCAAATTGCGCCACTCCGTTTTTCTTTAAAAAATTGCCCCTTTTCCGTTCGGGGGGATCTGGACCTCAGTCTTATAAATACATCGTTCTTTCCGCCAATTTGACCCACCACAACAAATGGCACCATGCTCGTTACCAACGGACGGACGGACGGACAGACGGAACGAACACAGAACTCGACCTATAGGCCAGACAACCGGCCGCTTTCGCTACAAGAGAGAGCGACGCGGCCTAATAATAGTGACTAACTGATACAGTGTTTTAGCCTAGTAGTTAGTTAATAGTTACGGTCTGATTCAAGTGTACGGTTATGGAACACTGACATTTGATGGTCTACGTTGGTTAGCGGCGTGGCTTAATGGTAGCGCGTTGGACTAGATCAATGAAGTTACTCTATGCCGGGCCCGGTTAGTTCTAGGATGGGTGATCGTCTTTCGCGAGCATACCACCTCTGTCTTAACCAGCCACCTAAGCTAACTCAGCCTCCTATCCTCAGCGGGACAGAAAATGAGTACCTTTACATTCGATGGTGAAACTTTGGTCCAACGAGTGCGATTTCGCCGTTTCAAAGGCCAGTGACACTCTGCAGTTGGGAGTAAAGGCAGGTATGTTCCATTCATTCCATTTGTGAATAAACGTGTGGGTGGCAGGTAAATGTGCGTTATTCTTTATCAACACGTGCTGCACCTGAGCACATTAGAGATGAATCATGATAAAGCGCTAAGCTTATACGAATCGACCTTCACACCATACTCCTCTCCAGTTACGTTAATTCACTTCAACTCTTTCTTCGTAACATTTTAGTTATTAATTTATGTCTTCCATATGCTACTAGTTAGCCGCCTGCCAGGGACGGCTTATGTTTTCCACAGTACTTTTTTCTACACAGTATATCTCAGCCATCCCTTAACCCGGATCGCCTCGAAATTTGCACACAAGTTTCATATGTGGTAAAGCCTTAAAACATACTTTCTAAATATCTCTCCCATACCTAAAAAAATTAGCGACGGAAAACCTCAAAATTCACCGACTGCCGTCAATCGGAAGCACATATTTTGTTGTTGTATGGGACTCGCAGCCTCAGTTGAATAAACAAGAGAGTCTAGCACTGGCTAGCATGGCGCGAGATGATTCGCCCGCAAGCAGCACGGCGCCCGCCAGTAGCACGGCGGCCAATGCGCGGTAAAGTGGGATCGGAATTTGAAACCTAAATTAGCTATAATGCGCCAATGCACTTCCGTCACAGACAGACGGACAGACGGACTAGCATCATGTCATAAGCGCGAGATGTATATATTACATCAATAATAATAATAATAATTAATAATCAATAATACAACACAGGAACAGATACCGGGCGTAATGGAGGCCATGAAAGATTGACGTCAACAACAACTTATTGACTGGACCATATGTAAACATAAAACAAGCCTTAGCATCTGTAGTTATACTTCGTTGGTTTATACTATATGACATGGTGTAATATGCATTGCCTGTGTCAAAATCACATATATGGAACGTGAGTAGAGGAACATCGGCGCTGCATGGCCGACAACATTTTAGACCAGTGTAAGAGTAGGCGTACACTGTATAGACGAGATCGTTTCTCAAATATGGCAGTGGGTCAGTTATCGATGAGAATTTGATACAATGGTACTAGGAGCTGTTCTGACACCTCTACTTTTGGGAGGGGTGCAGTGGGGAGGGAGCCAGCTGGGTTTCTGCCAGGGCGGGTCACCGGGAAAATTTTCGTAGCCTATGTTGAATGATGCAGTTTTCAACATAGACCCAACATACACGTACAATCACTAAGTTTTATCGTAGATGTCCAGTTACACTCACGAAAAATTTTAATGGAAGGGCAGTGGGGGATCAGATCTGTGACTGGTATAGGCTGGCCCCCTTTAGAGCCGCACCTGAATGGCACCAGACCGTTGACCGCCAGTGACGTCGTAATGAAGTGCATGACGTAACTGGTACGATAATCAAGAAACGTATTGTCGACGAGTGTCGACGGTGGGTGCATGTCAGAGGTGCGGGTGGACGACGCTGAGCCGAGGAAGCGGTCCGGATCATTCGGCTCCAACATCCGGCGTCTCTTCTCGCCGTCCAAGAGCGGCACGGAGACGAGGACGCGTCGCGGCGGGTCTCTGAACAAACCTCTGCCGAGCACCACCCAGGCCGACCCGTCGCTAGCAGGGGCGACGGCGACCAGCGCCGGCACGCAGGGCCTTCAGCCGGGCGCCCAGCTGCTCGACACCGGCTACCAGAGGCCGCCGCGTCAGAGCACGCCCGTGCCGTCGTTCAGGGAGCCTTTCGGCACGCCGAGCAGTGCCCGGTAGACCGACGGACCGACGGACTGACGGACGGCTGAGCTTGCTGTGGAGGTGTATAATAGTGATGATATCGTGTACAGTACGTGCATGCATGCGTTCTGCCCGTTCCTTCCTCCGTCTCCGTGCTGTTGTAGGCCTACACTATCACCCTCCCACTCACCAACTGCTGCTGCTGCTGCTAATATCGTTCACCCGTTTGCCGTCTGGACCTCTCAGTTGATGGTCGTCGTTGCGTGTGGAGTGAACCTGCATGACTGAACTGACATCACCCGACGCTGCCGCCTGCTCGTTCTTGCACGTAGCTGCCTGTGTGTCTCTGACTTGATCGACCAAGGACTGTGCACACCTCCGACATTGTCGGATTGGTGTTTTCAAGAGCCATACACCGTGCGCTGGCGCAACTCTGCACCGATTTATACTGGGCCGGAGGCGCCTGTTGCCTCGAGAAGAAAAAAAAGCAAAGCAATACAATAAACACGAAGCTAATTCTATTACCACCATCAGTGAAATACAAATCATCAAACACAACAATACAACAACATAAAATGAACCGAGACAAATTATAACCCGGGATTAGTCGCCTCTTACGACATCCGGCCTAATAACAGCATGCAGGTCTGCTGCAATATGACGGCCACAGTGGACAGTAGAACGCAGATGGTTGGTTGTCAGTGACGTCAGACGGATGCAGTCAGTGTGATGTGGCTGTTGCAGAGTACCGTGTGAGGTGATGAACATCGTGATGGTGTCAGCTTGCACAGTGGATCGACCTCGATCGCCTAATCCGTTTTTCACCGGCACAATATGGCTCTTTATACAACACTAACCAAACATCACCGTTCACCACTCATCCTTCTTCTACCTCGCGACTGAGCATGCTTCGTGATAATACTGCCTACTTACTAACCTGAAACGGGGGCGTCGCCACTGCATGGACCCAAGTTTAGCCATCACTGTAAAATATCCGTATATCCACGGATATTTTGTGGTGAGTTTCCCATATTTTAGTGGAACCGGTTCCATATTTGTTTGTGTCCATAAATTATGGATATACTTGTGGATATACGGGGTATGGATATTTTACAGTGTAGAATCCAAAATGGCTGTTAATAGTTTGTAATACAAGTGTACAGTTCATTTCACTTCAGCAAGCACCGAAGCAAATCACTTTAAAAAATTAATTTTATCGGAAAATTATGTACAGCCCCTTCTAACACTCCGCCATTTTTGTGAAGAAGAAACTGATCCACGCCCACCCTTGCATTTCCACTCTGCCAACTGTTGTCCTTGCTGTTTAGATCGGGCGACACCCTTGTTCTGAAATCATGATTTTTTTTCTTCTCGAGTATGTTGGCATGCGTTTTGGTCGACAAATGTTGGTTTTATTTTAACACTGATTCTTTTGTATCACACAGTGTAGTAGCATGTGCCTGCAATCTGCCATTTTCTAGTTATTGCAAGTTTAGACCAAGCCATCGTCGCTGTAATGGTTGTCAACAATGGTTGTAGCAATTGTCGGTTGAACAGTGCATTAGAAAGAAAGACCTGCCAGCTGTATCGATCTATTTTATATGCAGATCATGTCTAAACGTATGCTAGATTTAGCTGCCTCTGTAGCAGTCACGTGTTTTCTGCATTCATTGTTGATATTGCAGTTATGTTAATTTTATGCTAATTTGTGTTGTAGGCTATGTTATTTGCGTCGTCCTGTGTGCAAATTTTGTACAATGCATGTTTTGTCATACTGTCTCATCCAGTGGAAACGTTACTCCTGTATTTATGTAACGAAATGAAAATCGTTTGTTAGAGAATGAAAAGACAGATGACGTGCAAAAAATGAAGTGAAATGACTTCATATTAAGATGTGTGAGGGACCGTGTGATGCTTTATGGACATGAATCATAGAATAAGAAAATGACGGAAGTCTTCGATGCTCACCGTACAGTGACGGTATCAACACTTGAAGACGGCGTGTTTGGTGTTTAGAGTTTACTGGTCGGTTAATGCATGCTGCTTGTCGACACAGTTAGTTGCTGTAAACCTGCTAGCAAGCAGTAGTAATATCAGGTTTCTAGCACTCATTCCGATGGAGCAGACATTTTCAAGTGATGAGCCTTATTCCACCGTTGCACTCGTGCCTCCTATGTCTACAATGGATGTCTGGCGTGGTATAATGTAGTGTTAACTCCACGGGTCCACTCAAGCGTGACATTTGTAGGCCTACAGCTGGCGACTCGTGCGATGGTAGAATAAGCATGTTATACAACTGCCTCTCGTGGTATAAGTTCGTTTACACTCACTTATACCACTCTACACAGTTGTATAACATACACATATCCCACCAGACAATCTCCGCAACCAGTGGTCTGATTTTAAAAATTCTTGAAGCTGTTTAATTCTGACACTTCTCTGAATCTAACGCTATACAACGTATCCACTGCACCTTAATTAAACCGACTAGCACAAAAGATCCATTCCGAGTCAAAGTCGGTGAATTGAAATAAGCACGTAATCAGAATGAAATTAGGCCTACAGAGCGAACTGGTTGGTTGCAATTTTTATTTTCCTACAAGCAATGCAAAATATCGCACAATGCAAGCTGCAGTTTATCCGGAGGTCTTACACTGTGCTAGAGGTTAATTTTCTGTAAAATAGAAACTAGCTGACCGCAAGTTGCTCGCGTGTTGACAAAGGAAATGACATCGCGTGTCTGCAACATCATTTTTCTCTCAGGTAATTTTTGTCGGGAAGGCAGACGCCCGTGGAGTCGTATATATCGCAACCAGACCGACACACCGATATATCGACTACTGATGACTCGTCGCGCCGACCGTGCTGCCTACACTGCAAAAATATCCGTATATCCACGGACATTTTGTGGCGAGTTTTCCACATTTTGACGGAACCGGTTCCGTATAGGAACGTTTGTATCCGTAAATCGACCGAATAATGAAGTCCGGGTCCACATCGCCGCAAAATGTCCGTGGATATACGGATAGTATTTTTACAGTGTATAATTCGATCTGTATCATCGACTGTCGACTTTTCTTGCGGTCTGCGCTGGCCAGATAAGATTAGTGGAGTCGACTCGCAGTATTGACAAGTCAATATGCATCGGCGACCGAGCTAGATCTATCCTCTCAACGCAGCAGGGCCCAGCTGCAGCAACCGTATCGACCGATCATATGCTACTATATTATAGTAGCGTATCTTCTCACCACAGTGATCGCCGTAGTAGAACGCACTCAAAATTTCTCACGACGCAGAAGGCAGACGTGTCACTTATACGTAGCATTCGTCGGTCAGATGCTTCGTTTCAACTTGTATTACTATCGGTTTATCCAGTGAGGATCCCTGGTAGGATGACGTCGGCGGCAAACTCTCCGCCAAGCTGCATGGTTATCTTCTACCAATTATTTAGGAGCGAATGAGAGCTGAACAGCGTTCTATATAAAACGTAGCATTATACCCGGAGATTATATGCAGTGATGGGAACTGACAGGGGTTCGTTTAGACAACTATCCGACGGGTTCGCCACTCATGATACAACTCTTTTGGATAACGGTCGACCGTTGCCGCTGTAAAAATATTCGTATATCCAGAATAACGGAGCCCGGGACTGCATTGCAATGTGCGCCCGGGCTTCATTATTCCGTCGATTTACGGGTGGAAACGTATACCGAATCGGTAGCGTTAACATATTGAAAACTCGCCACAAAATAATCGTGGATATGCGGATATTTTTACAGTGTATGCCGCATGCATGCTGTGAATATTCGAAAACCTGCCACTAACCAGTCTTTAACCCCTACCAGTTAACGCTATAACCCTACTAACCTTAACTCAAAACCCTAATTTAATTATACCTAAACCCTGATCTTCCCCAATCAGTAGATCGTTCGATGCTTGTCGTTGACGGTGAATGAAACTTTAGTGGTTAAGAGAACAACTCGTCTGCATTCGCCGCACTGCCGACTCTGCGTGCAGATCGAATCGCTCGTAGCTGGTGACGTAAGAAAAGCAGTACGGGAGAAGCGACATAATCGTATTGCAAGACCACGCCGTCCGTCGCCTGTTCAATAAGCTTTAACTATAATGCACGGACGGACGGACAGACGGACGGACGGTCTTGGCTTGATTGGTTCGCATAGATCTTCCATTCGCCTTCGGTCGTCGTGTGTCGCCCACGCCGTCGCCGACGCGCCGCCGGACACGACATGAAAAATTAGACGTTTATGCGACGCGCCTGACCTGGTCGTCGTGTCGCGGATAAGCCGCCCAAGTCCCAACATCTATAGGCTGCTGCGTCGCTAGCTGATGATCCTCTTCTTTGCATCGCGACAGTCCACTCGTCCCTGACTGGTGCATAGCCGGTGCTTGCAGAATCTACTCTACTAGTAGGTAAGTAAAGTCAACGGACTATAGCAGTTAGCAAGCACTCTCTCACCGCTACGTGAACTCACGTGCCATATGTGATCACACAGTGTTACCTGCCACCCGGCAGACGTGACATTCCCGCCTTTACACCAGCCAATTAAAGCTGGTACTCGATTTAGCGACCCCACAGGGATGCAAGGCTGAGTTGACCTTAGTTGGCTTGGTTACATACCGAGGTGGCATACCGGGCCGAAGACGGTCACCCATCCCAGTACTAACCGGATGTAACGTTGAGCAACTTTCTAGTTTTCTTTTTTTTCACGTGGCGCCAGTTTATAACGCGCCTGCAAAATGTGTGGCTGTTTGTATTGCTATTGCATAATTTTGTTTTTAGTTCTGATGCCCAACATGCAAAAGCTTGCTAGCTGGTGACGTCTGCGGAGTATCATGCTGGAAAGGCTGCAAATATTGCAGCGTGTTTGGTGTATGCAAAAATTGCACGTGAAACCACGGCATTACAACACGGACACACAGACAGACAGACAAAGTCACGAGTGACGCTATTGATCACCCTACCGCCGACGTGGTTAGCGAGGTTTTCATTGAGATGTACCAAGAAGAATTGTGCTGGAAATGAACCGACGTGACCGGTACCAGACAGAATAGGAAGACTGTCGATGCACAAGATCAATATAGCATCAATATTCTGCAGACGTCGCTGCAGCTAGCAAGCTCGCATTCTATATCTGAGCATAAACTTTGACTGCCATAATAAGAACGATAAATTTGACGAAGGCGAGCCGAACGCAAGTCATGACTACGATGAAGTACGGATCGGAGAAGATTATCACGACGCCAGCTAGCGCGCATTTTCATCTCGATAAACCGCGCCATTGACAACGCCGGCACTAGCCGATGCTAGGGTTGGGCGACCAGTGGCGTCTGTGACTGTCTGTCTGTCTGTCTATCTGTGTGTGTGCCCGCTCTCTAAAAGAAAAACGAGTTTTAGCTATCGCGAGACAACAACACCAAATTTTGTACACATATACTCCATGGTAAGACCTCGGCATGCATTCACCCTGAGTTCAAAAGGTCAAAGGTCAAGGTCACACGGTTACGAAAACCGTCACAGATGCACGGTTGCTAGTGGGGGGTTCCCCTCCCCCCTGCTGCGGCCGCGTGCTGCTGCTGCTGCCGACGACGTGGGACTGCACGTCGTACGACTGCTTAGGTTTCTGGTTATCCTCTACCGACTATTTGCGCAGTCGCTGCCTCGTAAAATCGGACCGACAAGCAGAGATAGACGGTCAGAAAAGATGGAGGTGGAAGAAAAAAGTTCGACTAATTTTAGACAGGCTAGACTGCTCCACTCACCTGCGAATGGGCATTTCCGCGGCGCACATATTCGCACCTGTCTTACAAACATATCGACTGCGTCTGTACGTCGCCGCGTAGAAAGCTGTTTGGTTCATTAATAATGGAAATCCAATACGAACATCACGTACACACGCTAGCACGTTGGAGTGATCATCGCCGACACTCGCCTGACGCTATAAATCGCCATAACGCACATTTTTCTGCTGAATAATGAACTAAAATTATCCTGGCCCCAAGGCACCAATGCAATTAGTCGAGCCGTATTTTGTACCGTACAATGCAGCATCGGCGACGTACGTGTTCGAGACGCAGTTATAGGCGCAGTAAGTCAATAAGTAAATAAGTTCTGGCACAGTGACTGCGATAGCCGTGAAGTGGGTAGAATGATCACTGCGTCTAGAGGTTTGTCTCTCTGTATGTTTGTGTGCCTAACGGTCCTCATTCTAAAAGGAAAACGGCTCGACTTATCGTCACTAAAGGCGGTGAGTCTACAGTGACAGGCACTCAGTATGCATTAATCCTAAGGTCAGAAGATCAAATGACAAGATAATAGGGTTAGGTAAGTGCAAACTGCGTGTGTGTAGTCAATGGTAGACCTGCCGTGAGTCGTCTGCATGTCGATATGACGATGTATTTTTTTTAGTTTTCGTCCGCGTTAGCAAGTCGCCGTCCCGTCCGTCGGTCCGTTTCCACTCTAACTTTTGAACCAAGTGACCTTTGACGTTGACCTTTTGCATGTGTATGGATCATACCCATAGCTCTCATGACGTCCTGGGATTAAAGGCCAAGGTTAGAGAACAAGGTTAGGGCGAGAGTTAGGCTTAGGGTCTCGGTTCGAAACGCGGTCGGTGAGACAGTTTTAGCGCGAGATGTAATATATGCATCTCGCGCTTATGCTACGATGCCAGTGTCCGTCTGTCTGTCAGTCTGTCGGTGACGGAAGTACATTGGCGCATTATAGCTAATTTAGGTTTAAAATTCCGATCCAAATTTACCGCGCATTGCGGTCGCGGTGCATGCAGGCGCGAGGGAAGGGATTATCGCCGGGAAGAGTGGAGGGATCATCTCGCGCTATGCTAGCCACTGCTAGGCCCTCTTGTCTAGTTTACGAAAGCGCAGGTAGCTGTGCCTACAAGCATTTGCCTTCAGTTTCAGAGAGTGAAATTACAAGCCACATGCGCTCTTTTATTCATGGCTAAACATATCGTTGGTAATGTGTGCTGTATTCTCCGAGGTATGTGAGTTATAAACGGTATCAAACAACAAAAGTGGCTGTTAAGGTCGCCGAATTTCATTAGTGACTTCTTTTTGTGCCATTCTATGCGCATTTGCCTCTGTCTGTTATAACCACGTCTTTGTGACGTAGTCGTATCGTTTCTGAGATACCAATAAGGAGGTCCGTCAAACTGCCATTAGCTGGGCCTATCGTTTCGCCGCGCGATACTGCGATTCGGTGCAAAATAAACTGATCACAAAGTAGCATCGATCAATCTGAAACACGACTCCGACCTTTGAAATTTCGAGTCGGTTTTCGAGGTAGCAGGC
>Ga0209782_1002650_pt1 | contig 10062 bp, 4 predicted proteins | sample WorMetmaBAHAMAS1_FD_187390 | JGI IMG/M metagenome (GOLD analysis project Ga0209782, IMG submission 187390) | Marine gutless worms symbiont microbial communities from Max Planck institute for Marine Microbiology, Germany - Inanidrilus... | ecosystem: Host-associated > Annelida > Digestive system >...
GCTTTCTGGCTTTGGACTCGCCATCAAGCACTTGGCCTCAGCTTCAGCCTCAAACGTCTGCTACTGAACAGAACATAGTTAGTGGCAACCATTCTTATATTGGCAGTTTAGCGTTGTGGTAGCGTCGTTCGTTGCATGATGGAAGTTGCTCAACGTTGAGCCCGGTTAGTACTGGGATGGCTGACTCTCTTCGGGCGGCTATACCACATTGTTATGTAACTAAGCCAAGTGGGTAAACTCAGCCTTGCATACCTCTGGGGTCGCTAAATCGAGTACCAGCTTTAATTGGCCAGGGTAAAGGTGGGAATGTCACCTCTGCTGGGTGGCAGGTAACACTGTGTGATCTCACATGGCACGTGAGTTCCTGTAGCGGTGAGACTTGATGCGAACGCTATATCCGGTTACTTTACTTTACTCTACTAACCTACAGACAGTGCATGAGTGACGTGAGACAGACCTGCGTGAACGATGTCACTCAGACCGAGCTGACGAGCAGCCGTGAAACCCGTCAACTTAATCGGCGACGAGTTACCGGACGATGCCACGACAACAAACTGAGGCTGAAGGTTGCAGTGAATGATGCCGTGATCGTGACAGTAGCTGATTGCCTCCAACAACTGACGCATGTAGTGACTAACATGACCAGACACAGGCATATGAACATACACTTGCATAACTGCTTTAATAAAGGTATTTGTACAGCATCGTGGGGCCGCAAGATGCACAGGAGTGACCAGCTTATGGAGTAAATGGTATTAAATGACCATCTTTATTCACAGAAAAATGCAGACAATAATAAAATACAAGAAGCATTTGAAAAATGTTGGGCCCATTCGCCACTGCGAGATGCTGCACGCCATAATTTTACATTGCCATTCACCAAGTGTCACTACTGTCGCACACCGCCACTGTCGCATGCCGCCTGCGCATCGATGTCCACGACAACGACGACGACAACAACGACAACGTGTGACAGAGGGGACTGCTATGGCCCCATGGAATGGGCCCAATAAAGACAGACCGAGGACAGCAATAGAAAAAAATAAGACTACATAAAACTGCCACTATGTTAAACAACTGGAAGAGAACAAATCTACAACATAACTAGAAACCGATACAATTGGTTGAAAGTAAAACAGATACAGAGGCTCACGTTCGGGGCCAGTATAGCGAGTGTCCAGTGTCCTCGCCGATATTGTCGCTAAACGTGGGACTAGTGAGTGTCGATCCGCGATAATTGGTGATAATTTGATACTAAATGCAGCAATGATGCGGCCAGTCGAATGTCAGTGAGCAGTTCCATATGTAGGGAGCTGTGACACTGAAAACATATCAAGCTAGGTCAGCGTTGGTCTGAAGGATGACGAATGATGACCTTTCGGTGGAGTTCTGGATGACTGTAATGACAATGAAGACTGTTGGACAGGCATTTTCTATGGATCAGATGCATCCAGCCAGTTCAACTAGCAGCATCAAATCAATGCCCACTGCAAGTTTAGCACTGCTCACTGGCTTTCTGATGGGCACTGACACAATCCTGCTCCAGTGATGCAGACATCCACAGAGGACTTCCTCAGGAGAAATGGTACAGGTCTCTGCAGGCTGGATACCTGTTCTGCCACCTTAGCAACCAACAGTGTGAAAGCACTAAACCTCAACCAGAAGCCTAGCCATCCACTACCAGACTCTGGGAGGAAGAGTTGATGATGGCTTCATACTATCACCAGCTTACAAGACAACACCACGATACTATCCTCACCTGCCTCAGCAACACAGACAATGACTTGATATAACCATCGTAAATAAAAAAGTACCCACACCCATGGCATATGTTAAACCTTTTTGAGCCAAATTTTGCTCAGTAATGGGAAATTTATATCCACTAGTGTACTAAATTTGGAAAGTTTGTTAAAATTTAATGCACTGGGGGTCCATTTTTCATAGTGACATACCTGGTGACTGCTTCACTGTAGACAAATCCATCATTTACTCGCCGTTCAATCTCACAGCAGATGTCCGTGCCTTCCATTCTGACACAAGACAGCAACCATGATTACCATCACAGAGAGCAGCAACAATATATACAAAAAAATGCATACATTTCTAGCATGTGATTTTCATTTTACAGTCTAACAAATAAATCCCTATTTAACCAATTTCTGACAGATATGAAAATTTTGGCACGGTGCAAATTTCTCTGACAGCCTTTTGGCTATGCTCATTCAAAAAAAAGATTTTTCATTGTGCAGAGGAAAGTTGCATGCATATGTAAATTATCTTCTTCAATAGCAAAGAGAAACTGGCATAGCAGGTCAACATCTAAGCAATGAGAGATCAATGTATGTTGTATTTTGCAATGAAGTGCAAAAACCCTTATCACAAGCAATACCGTAAGCAATCTGATGACATTTTGTCACAAAATTTATTTAGGCATCTACTATCTGCACACCAAAAATTATCACAAACACATTAAAGTTCCAAGTTGTATCACGAGGTTACTGAGCTTCACGGTATTGGCAGGTAAAGTCAGCGGAAGATGATAAGTAGCGATCACGCAGCATGCTATGAGCACATCACTAATATTTATATAGTCCTAATCATTGATTTCACATGCCAGTGCCAGTGAAAATAAATGACAGCTGATCAGACAGTGACGGTGTCAACTACTCAAATAAGAAATGTACTAACAGTTCAAAGACCATGTAAAGCAGGCCGTCGTTGCTGTATGTTTCCAGCAGCTCAACGATGTGTTTGTGTTTCAGTCGATGACAAATCTCCGCCTCATTTTTCACTTCTATACAACGACGGTTCATCATCAAACAATCGTCACTCGTCGGCAATCATGCCGTGTGCTCACGCTGTCAACAGTTTTGATGTGCTGTTAATCTGTAACTCTTTATCATGACATCAGCACATTCGTAACTGGTGTCATCTATTCTTACAGCTCAACAGATTACAGCCATTATTTCCAGTCTTGTTTACTATTTCAGAATTACTCCTATTTAGGCCTGGTTTACTTAAGAGGAACCTTCTGCAACTGCTGGGGCATGGCAGGTGGCCTGCAAGAAAATAATCGCTTGGATATGGCATAATTTGTATCCTTCCAATTCATTAGCTTTAAATAGGTTTCAGAATTAAATATGACCCAAAAATTGGTAATTTTAAGGAGTGTTGTAGCATGAATTTTATACAGACCAGAAGATCTTCATGCCAAAACAATAATTACCAATGCCGCAAAGTGAAAGCAAGCAAACAGTTATTTGTGGACTTACTAAACTACAGCAAAAACATTAAGCACCTTATACATAAATCCACATTAATCTACCAATATCAACCTTCTAGATTCTAGAATAGCATTTCAACAATATGACACCAAAGCATGTGATTACTAATTTAAGTGAGTAACATCCACTCTGTTTCATTACAGTACTGTTTTGTCTATGTCTATCAAGCATTCAACATCACTAACAGATGTCTAATAACTCTTGCACAGTTTTTAGCTATTTCTCCATATCTATGGTATTCCGTATCTCCACTGCATTCCATTTCTTGTTAGATCTGTTTACTGCAACTGCTTTCATTTCATTCAGCATCATCATTATGGCCTCATCATTATGGCCCAGCAATACATGCTCATTCTACAATACTACATCAGCTATGATGTCAATATTCTGTGCTAAAAGGAAATGACATCCAGTCAGCACTACCTTCTCAAAGACCTAATCATCATCATCATCATCATCATCATTTCTATTTATATCAGAACTGGCACAATGCAATTCCTACAGTACATGAAAAATGCATACATGCTACAAAAGTCATACAAAAAGGTGTAGTCTACAATAATTGTTAATGATAAAAAAATAAAATAACAACGTTGCAGCTGCTCAATAAGTGTCTTTGTATAAAATTCTGACCTGTGCTACATCATGCAATGCTTGTGTTACTTCCTAGTTTTAAACTGACAGGTAACAATCCATAAAATAAGAGAAAACTGGCCTAGATGCAGGCCACATCTTTCATATCCTGCTACTGAATTTAAATCGGGATAAAATTACATTGCTTGGCAGTTGTAATCAGGTTATCAATCATTCCATTTTTCAGTGCCCACTGCTACAACATCACACCTAACGTCAGACGATGCCAATGCTACATAATGTGGAACACACACACACACACATACACACACACAGCCGACCACATGCACACAAGCAACAGCTAACCTTCAGCAGTGACGTCAGAGTTAACAACATCGACAACTTTGACAGCAAACTGAGCACCCGTCTGCCGGTGTAAACAGCGACGTACTATGCTAGCAGGACCACTGCAACACACAACATGACAGTGCCGCAACTGTCATACTTCAGTTGATTCTCTGGTGAACTGGGTGAGATGTTTACAAACTGTGGTCAACGGATCTCTGAAAAAGAACTTTGGGGATACCAGTAAGTGTTTTTACAGGCCAGACATCCTACCTGTCAGCCAACACAGTGGTAAATCACATAGCACACAACTCCAGCCAGTGGCATGGCCACATCTTTATTTTGTTGACAAAAAGGGCACTGATGTCCTTTGACACAGAGAACATAATGCTGTTACTGTGCAAAAGATGCCTGATGTGCTTTCATCAAGCCAGAATAACTAGTTAAATAAGTGTCAAGCCGATGGTCAATCATCTTTTTAAATGACCTCAATTTTTTCAAATTTGTGCACAATCATGCAGACAGTGGACAACTTCTACCCAACCCAGGTCTCTTAAGCCAGTTTTGTCAAGTTTCTGACACGATCATTAACATGATATGTTCGTTTTCTTGACAGAGATTTTTTTGCACCATTTGTCAAGCGTTTCAATTTCAACCCTTTCTGGCCTAAAATATTTTATTAAATGTAAGTTTTCTGCTGTCAAAGGTGCCATGTTTGCTTAAAAGTTAGAAGTGACAAATATATGGCATCATGCATCTATTTAAATTCCACACAAAATATTTAACTGAGAAGAATAAGTTTAATGCATATTGATAGCTGAGTAAGTATCTGTTATATATTTTTATCTTAATTCCTTATTATTGTTAAAATTACCAAAGATAGGGCACCTCAAAGTAAACCGACATTTTTTGGCACACACTGTACTAGCTACATAGCTTGTATACAAGTGATGGTAAAAGCAGGAAACAGGGAGATATGATGGGGAAAGGGAAAGTTTCTTCGTGGCTGCAAAGTGAATCACCATGTGAGCAACCAGTACATGCATATGAGACAAACCAATATTAACCGCAGCAGCAGCAGCAGCAGCAGCAGCTGACACAGTGATTTGATGGCAATTACCGCCTGCCTGTCAGTGCATCTGGGAAGACCATTGGCGACGACAGTTGACCGTGTGATTTACTGCTGCTGCAAATGATGCCAACTACACATCTGTGCATTAATAATATATGAACTGCAGGCGTGGTGGCAGTGTGGCACGATGCAGTAGTGCACAGTGTCTGATGCTGGACACAGTAACTGCACTATCAACCACACAGCAGTACGTGCTCAATATCACACATCATTGTCTATGCTGGTTAGTATCAGGTTGAGCATTCAAACACATAAGAATTTTGCACCATTCAATGGCATTCATCTCATTGTGATCAATGGAACAAGTGCACAACCCAGATTTAACTCAAAAATCAAAAATGGCTTCGAAACCAGTTATTCATACAAATTAAATTAACTGCTGGGCTAAGTTTCGCACACAATGTATCCCAAATTTGGTATTTCAGCATTCGGACTATTTTAGCACACAACAGACATTGTGGCACAATTTATTTGTTATACGTCAAATAAACAATATGAAACAAACTGTTTACAGTGAGTTAAAATGCTCACAGATCGTCAGCTTAATTTACTGCATTAAAACAGAAAAAAATTAAGAAAAATTAAAAATTAAGGCAAAAAATAAAGAAACAAATAGCGGTATATACAGAAATTTTATGCAGAATTACTTAAGACAAAACAAAATGTGCCATGATATATGACAGTATTTTGCTGAAAATTGAAATTTCATTTATGTCAACAATCATACCAAGACATTATTCTGTAGAACTCTCGTCACAGTGGACCTTGAAGTTTTAGCTTACTTAGGCCACTATAAATAGTTGTTATGTCAATTTCGCATTACTCGTGTTCATATTTGACTTCGTTATATATCCAAGAACTGTCAAACAATCTACTCACTTTCCAATGACCTCAAACATCTCATAGACATCTTCAAAGACTGTGTCACTGTCTGACACAGTGTCCCACTGACTCGCACCGCTGGTTTCACTCAGTGGAGATGTCATCACAATGTAACTGCCACTGCCATCATAACAAGTCTATCATCATATACCTGTCACACACAATTTATACTGGTAGAAATTACAAGTATATCTGCTAACGCCGAGGGACCGGGCGATACTGCTTCACGTAAAAATGACCATATTGCATGGCCCACCAAGTATAATTACTAGGCAACGAGTGTCGGTCAATAGCAAATTGGCAATTGCTATGCAGACCAAGAAATGTCGGTTTATACCACATATCTGAATGATAATGCTTAAACTCCACTTAATCGATTTATTGTCTATATGTTATACAGCCAACTTTGCAACAAATACAGTGACAAATTGAACCGATGGAACTTAGTCCTAAACCTTAGTGTGGCCTCGAGCACCGTAGGTGCAATAAGCAGTAGTCTGTCGTCGATGACATTGTTGATCGCTGGCTCGCAGCTCACCGAGTGGCGTGGATAATTTTTTCTAACTCCACAGTTGTGCATAAAAAAATGGGTCACGTGAGCAAAACCATGCTCCTTTAGGGGTAATTTGTCATCTTTTTGGCAAGACTTAATATAGTATCCCTTTGTACAAAATTTGACAGCTCTAGCTTCAGCCATTCCTGAGATATGGATGGGGCCCCCAAAATTTAAAACGTGTCACGTGACGCAAACACAGTAACCCCGGAATTTAAGATATAAGAAGTTGTGCAGTCGGCATCAAAAATTTTTTTTGGGATGACTTCAGCTACATTCACTAGGGGGCACATCTAGGCACTGCAGCGATCAGTAATTAAGTGTGTTTTATTAATACTCACTAGGAGGCAACGTTGTGATGCACAGCATATAGCCTAGGCTTTACCATGCATTTCTAGCTTAGAATGGAATTTGGTATCTTCAAAAACAAGGGTACATTCCCTGGAACTTATATAAAACTCTGCTCTTAGAGATTCTAACATCACCATAGGTGTAAGGGCCAGTGTGCCGAACGGCCAAAATGCTGAATGAAACTGACCACAATGCTGAAATGCTGGAATGTCTAATGTCCAGAATACCGATTAATGCCAGATAGGATCGTAATACCAAAAGCCTTGAATGCTGAGCAGCATTAAATTGCTGATTCAATTCTGATACTACGTGCCTACACCAATGACACACAGATAGTGCGCATATGCTGACCTTCTCAGGCAGATATCCTACAACAACAACTGCCTGATTGCTTGGAGGTCATTGCAGAATGGATAACAGCAAACAGACTGCAGCTGCTGGTGTCATGTGGCACAGTAGTGGAATGTCGGTCTCTGGCTAAGTGGCTGCACTCAACCTGCAGCTGACGGGAGACCATTATTGTGGTAAACTGCCTGCTACAGGTCAGCCAACCAGGCCAACTCAGCCTCTCATCCTTTCGGGGTCAATAGATAAGTAGTAAGGTGGAATTGGATGCGTGCTAGCATGGTGCCATCAAAAGCTACATAGATAACTGCAGGCCTGGCGAAAAGTGATGGCAGCCTACCGCTGGGTGGATGGCTTAGTCCCTGCAGGCTGACTGTCACTGTCTGTACAGTACACCAGGATCAGCCCTAGGCCCATGCTCGGTAACAAGTATGGGAAAACTTTACCTTTTACCTTTTTTATTTTGGTATTCACTGGTGCATTGCCAGTGTCAGCTACTGACTGTTCCTGTTTGAGTTAGCAACACATCTGTCCAGCGAGTCTCCACTGTCAGGAACCTTGGAGTCCACCTCCACGCCGACGTCTCAATGTGTGCCCATGTCACGGCAATAGTTCGAGCATGTTTCGCCAGTCTGCGTCAAATACTAAGTGTGCGACACTGCTTACCATGCGCTGCTTTGGTGACCCTGATTCATGCACTGATTCTCAGCAAGCTTGATTACCTTAGCTCAGTGCTAGCAGAATCTGAATCCTTCTGTGGCATCATCTTAAGACAGTCCTGAAATCAGCAGCAAGGCTCATTTCTAAAGCAGGAAAATATGAGCATGTCACACCACTTCTCTGTAGGCTACATTGGCTCAAAGTTCCAGAAAGAATAAAATATCGATTGTCCATGCTGACCTACCGTTGTCTCAATGGAATAGCATCTCAGTACTTGTCTGAGATGATCCATCCAGTCACCAGTTGTGACAGTCAGTATCATCTGCAGTCCGCTGACAGCACAACACTGTCAAGTCATGCAATACGCTGCTCCACACTTCAGGACCATTTGTTCCCGGATGCTGCAGCCACAGCATGGAATTCTATACCTAAACGGCTCCAACTGTCACATCTCATCCACTGTTTTGTTTCAAGTCCTTCCCCGCGTAATGACAATCATGTCTACTACTAAAATTGAACTGTACTATTTAAACAATGTTTTTTATTTGCTTTTATATGACACGTGGCCTTGCAGCATTAGGCAAAATGCCACCAAAATAACATACATTTAAAGTAATAACAATTTTAAAAATTCAGCTAATGAGTACATAAGTTGTGGCTGCGGGAATGCATTAGAAACTACTGTAAAACATTACATATCTAACACAAAGAACTTAAACAAAACACTCTCGATAATCATAGATGTGACGCACTTAGTAACAGCTAAGGTCGGGTTGCACCATCCATACTTAACTTAAGTAGTCCTTAAATCTCCAATTAACTCTAACTTAAGTGGAGATTTGTAAATAAATGTGTTGCACCATCGCCACTTAACTGCTAATCAAGTGGAGATATAATTGGCAATTTAATGACTACTTAAAGTTAAGTGGCCATTAGCTAAGTGGCGATTTAAGTGAGGTTGGTGCAACCCGCCCTAAGTCTAAAGCTAAGACTAAAGGCTTAGACCTTTTCTACATTAATATGGGTCTTGTACTCTCGGCACATATACTGCGGAGTACAGCAACAAATAAATATTACATCAGTGGCCTAGATAATCAATTAACCTTTACCAACTTGGCTAATGACACTTCACAGGCTTGTGCGGACCCTAAACACCATGTACTGGAGGCCACGAGTAAAATGCAGACGTGTGGATGCTTTCAGTACTACTAGAGGGAATAAGTATAAATTACAGAAATTTACGTGACGTTATAACCTCAGAAAATATTCCTTTTGTTCTCATATAGTTAATATGTGTAATAGTTTACCAAATGACGTAGTGGAAGCTGAAGCTATTAACACTTTTTAGAACCGACTCGATAAACATTGGTCTAATCAAGATGTTCTTTTCAATTTTCATGCCGACATTACTTAACTGGAAGTCTACCGATTTGTATAGGATTTTTATACCATTCATAATGCGGGCAGAGGACTATCTGCGCCCGTCAGAACTCATTGGATTGCATTGGATAGGTTAGCGTTAAGGTTTACTGTTAAGGTTTATTAGGGTTTTGGGTTAGGGTAAGGTTTAGGCAGTTTTCCTCTCTTGGCCTCCACTGTAGAGATGCCCCTCCCACTGACCACATATGAGCCAAATAGCCAATAGTTCGAAAAGAACATTATTATCAACCGCATATGCGACAATAGATAGTTACCATCCTGGTGTTCAACCCATTAAATATTGATAACCATTAAGTCATCACATTTATCGTGCATCTCTCCATCAAATCGCAAACATTTAATCCAGCATCAGCAACCGCATCCCATACCGGAAGTATGGCGCAGTTGGAACTCGGTCTACGATTGTTTTTTTTTAGTAAATAGCCGTTTGGACATAGGCAAATCCCAATCTGAAAAGACCCAAATGACAGTCCGTGGTCATACTATCATACCAGTTG
>Ga0209782_1002651_pt1 | contig 10059 bp, 6 predicted proteins | sample WorMetmaBAHAMAS1_FD_187390 | JGI IMG/M metagenome (GOLD analysis project Ga0209782, IMG submission 187390) | Marine gutless worms symbiont microbial communities from Max Planck institute for Marine Microbiology, Germany - Inanidrilus... | ecosystem: Host-associated > Annelida > Digestive system >...
TTTTCAGAAATTAACCATTCATATTTGTGGACAGCATTCCCACTCACCTGGAAAAACTGGAAAACTCCTGGAATTTTTGGTATGATAAGTCGATTAACACTGGTTTTGACACTGTAATGGCTGTATCATGTACAAGTTAATTCGTGTTACAAAGGAATGAATGGTGAACGTCAATGATGAATATCTTGTATTTTATTTCCTAAATTTTACATAATCTTTCTGTACCGCTTTAAACCCTTTTCATCTACAAAAGCTGTCATTGTGATTAGTTAACTGCTGTTTGGTAGCTGTTAGGTAACTATTGCAGACCAAATGTGTGTGATATTTGCCTGCGAATTATGACTTAAAGTGCCAGAAAATTCTAAAATTGAATGGGAAAACTCCTAGATTTTTTCTTCCGAAAGCAGCTTATTTGTGCTCGGATGTTCTTGTCATCCGCTGAACCCAAAACGATATAATACTTAATAATTTCGTTTTGATCATTCAGGCGTTTTTACCAGATGGTGCCCATATGCATCCGTCTAATACATGGTTCTTTCAGCCGAACCAAGTCTGCATCTACACACGAAATGTCATTTCGATTGGTTCAGCTGTTGTTGCAAGACTCATGGTCATGAGTGACCAGCTGACAGACACATAGACCATCAACCATGCTACATGGAGATATCTGTAACACTGGTCCACATCTGTGCACTCCATGCATCTGATGCAGGCTCTGCAGTGCAAAAAAAATACAAAAGTATTTGTATGATACCATGGAGTCTTTGAGTTGCAGAGCAACTTTATCACAATGATTGCTTTCGAATGACCTTTGCCACCTTAAGCCAGGTAAACAGGAGAATATTGAGTGACTTAACTGTTTGATGGCAGTAATACAGTGGGTGGCCAAACTGTCATAATTCTTGGCACGGCAGCATACGTCATGCGTCTATGTTGTTACGACAGTCATGAAATAATGTGTTTACGTTAATTTTTAGTTGCGCGTCTTCGCAACTCAAGTAGTCAGGATGCCGTGTGTCTGTATGTATGTGTGTGTGTGGAAATTTTTTTTCCGAACACCCCCACCCCTTACATCACAAAGACGGTCAAGAAATTGTACAAAACCACTTAGTATTTAACCAGCAACCGACACAAGTGAACACACTGCACATTAAAACTAGAAACCTATGGAGTCATATCGACCTGCATACTTAGCTAGCAGTACACATGATAAGCATGTGACCATATGAACTATATGTAGTTCCTATTACGTCATTAATTACATAATTAGTTATTATATTTTTGTGGATAGTATATGTCTTAGATTTGAAATGTCTGAAGCTATGGAATTTTCTTATTAGCCTGAAAAATTTGTGTTGAAATGGCAAACCACGATAACACATGACAAAAGTGGTCGAAATCGATTGATGTCTGGTGACGTTTTGGGGTGTATTACTTATTACTTATTATTACTGCATTGATACTTTAGTACAAACTGATAGAAATATTGATTCTCAGAATTGTTTGTCATTCCAGACCAGAATTTATGACTGGTTCTGTCCAAACTTTGGCAGCAACTGTGAACACTATCGTGCATCCTTCTTTGCAAACTAATTACTGGAAAACTGAACATGGTGATGTAAGTGTCACTTGGTTATGTTAATGTTACTTGGCCAGCACAATTGCCTAATATCATCGTTACAAAAAAATATTTTTAAAGTTTTCAAAAGTCATGTATAAAGGGACATTGCAAACATTAAATTTCACGACACTTTAATTGCGTGCATATTTAAATGCTGGCGTGAACTAAATTTAACCTATGTTTGGCAGTTATATGAGTTAATTTCACACCAAATTTGCTGTGCGTTAATTAACAGAATATTTAACAAGATACTAACTTATTTCAAGTGATTCTAAGGTGATAAAGTTAAAATTATTTGCATGAAAGTGACGCACGCAACATTGACTGCCTGTGCAGCCGTCGTGAGTATGACACACTTTTAGCCACCCACTGTATGTATGGCTAATTAGTAGATAGTGAATAGATGTGAGGAAATGTGCATGTGGCACCAGACACACAAGATTGTTCAGCATCATTGATGATGTCTTGAGACAAAGCAAGCAGCAGCTGCCGCAGCAGCATTCTTCTGCTGATGTATGTTGTTTATTTCTACTCCATTACTAACTGATTTATGGATTTTTTTATATGACTTATTAAAGAGTAGGGACTGGAGCATCATGAATATCTCATGGTTGTGAAATCGTAAATTAGGTTGGTCCTAATGAAATACTTGTGGCTGGGGCACTTTACAAAGCGTAGAGTTTTACTGAAAGAGTATAAGTGAAATAAGTAGAAACTAGATTGAAATGAGATAATGGTAACGTTCATATTAGAATGTAGGCAGAAATATAGAAGCTCTAGTTGTCCATGCTTTGATGTTAGCTGTCTTGTGAAAGGCATGCTCACCCTGTCTTTTATGACGAGTTGACACAACCACTAGTGACTTTGTATTGGCAGAATGAAAATGATGTTTTCTAACTTTCTTGCCAAAATGACCAGCTGAGCAGCAACATTTTTCTATCGGTGTATCCAAAAACACCGGCAATGACAAAATTGCAGTAGTCGAGCTTGCTGATTACTGGTTAAGCAAAAGGAAGCTAGTGATAAGCTAACAAACACACAGTCAGCACCACAGACTACAATGTATCTATGGCACGTTAGCAGAGATGTAGTCTTGAGACTTAGGGTCTTGGTCTGGAGACTCCTCGAGGACAAGAAAGGTGGGCTTTGTCTTGATCTTGAAGAAAAAGTCTTGGTCTTGATCTTGGTCTTGATAAAAAAGGCTTAACATTTTCAAGACATCGATAAATTGTAATATAAACCTCATTATAAGTTACATTTTTAACATTAAAATGTAGATTTTTGCTTGCATTTCGATGATCTATTGTGAGGCTAATTCTTGCATGCAACATTTTCAATTTGTTACTGCATTTATTATAGTGTTGTTGTGGCAGCCAATCAATGCTGTCTTCAGTGTGGCAATAAATGTATAAATGACAGTCACTTTTATTCTTGTATATAAACTTAGTCTTGCAAAATGTGCACAAAATTATGTGTGTTATTCTTAGGCCTATTCAATGATTAAAGACTAAAAGTGAAACACAGGCAAACTATATCCAAAACTAAAAGTGACAAATATGTTGAAATTGAAACATCACTGTTCATTCCCAGAAATACAACTGCATGCCAGTTTTTTATGTACTCACTGAGAAAACTGTCTTATACTTTGCACATCTGACTGTAGGCTAGTGTTATTGATTTGATAATACCGCATTTTCATTAGCTTGATGCATTGCTTATAACACTCTTCGACAAAATGATCTGACACTGCACGAAAGTCTTGGAAAAATAGTGTTGTTTACGGTCTCTGCACTTTAGCCCACGGCACCCACACATGATCAGCAGTACAACCAGCATGACACATATCACACAGTATATGACACATATCACTGGAACTCCATACGGTCAACATCAGAGACTGGCCAGGCCTGTTCATATCGTCTGCATCATCATTTACCACATGGCTTGAGGCAGCATTAATGAATGCCGTGTGGTACAGATTGATACAGTGCCACAAGTCATAATCGTATGGTTGTGATGATGTGAGTGTCATGGTGAGATTGACGTTGATAACCACGGCCGAGAGACTGGTAAATGATGCCAATACGAACTGGCCCGTCTGGCATCTAGTGTTAATGGCACACAGTTCTTATGTGTTGTGTACCATACTGGCTGTACTGCTGTCCTCTGCCTTGTTCTATAGTACTGTAGTGTAGTGCATTGTACTGCAGTGTACTGATGTGGTGTGTAGGTCGCGTGTGTGAATGTTTGCTACGTACTTCAAGCATCAGACACGTCTGGTTGTTTCATGAGTTCTAATGACATCTCTTCACTCTATATGGCTCCTGCTCATTTTGTCAGTCTAGACGAAGTGTTGGCTGAAACAAGCTTGGCTCGTGTAACGTTTGATGGCCGAGTAATTCATTCCACGGTGTGTATGCATTTCTGTATTGAGCGCGTGTTACGATTACTTTGCATGCGTTAATAATGGACTGTTTTACTTGGTTTCTGATGAGCTAGCAGTATGCCAGCAATTTCATAACTTTGCCTTCAGTGCTTTGATGCTGTTGGTTGGGCGGCAGGAAGGGTATCGAGCCTGTGAAAAACTGAGTGGTGGGGTGCTGGCATGGTTATCTGTCTGGTGCAGACTTGCATATGGCCAAGATGGTGCCACTGCCACTCACTGTCTCTTGCTTCAGTAAATCCAGATTGATTTTACCATTCTGTTATCGGCTCACCTGGATGGTCCCGGACAGATGGCTGTTAAACAAGCGTTGTTGTTTTTCGTGCCTGTGTAGTAGTTAAGGGATGAAATTATGAGTTAGATCAATTGATTTGACAGAGCTGTGGAGTGTCTTCTACCTGATCTAGTGCATTTAGTGTGGCTTGTCCTTGAATGGATGTTACTGTTTGCACAAGCAACCTTTCTGCAGAATGCTTGCTCATAGAAAACACTTCAGTTGAGAAGTCCCAGGTAGCTCGCCAGGCAAATGCAGATAGTTGGGTGGCCAAAAACCAGAAGAATAGCCTGGAATCGCCCTTGGGGCGCCCAAACATGCCCATCGCATACATACAGTGCATTATTTATGTTTTGAGCAGTTAATAATTGCTGATATCATTGTTTTGATAGTCAATCTGTCCAATATGTTAAAGTAGTTTTTTTAACAGTTTTTTTGTTATTTTTTAGTTTCTGGCACATTGTCATAGAATAAGCTTGGAGTACACTGTAAATATTTTACGTCATATTGTTGTATAATACTGTTGCTGTGTAGGTGAATACGGAGCGTGGACGTCTGCTGTACGTCACTGATGACAGTTTGTTGTCTTCAAACTCCAGGCGTCCTGCGTACATCATTGTCTCTGCAGGCAGTGATGCATATCTCTCAGACAACGTTTACAATTCACTATCGTCACACACTCTGCTGTTTACCAATGTCTACTGCAGTCATTGTTAGTTGTACTTTTGTTGACTTTGGTAGTCAGTTTTCTACATTTTGCTGTTTGTCATTCATGCTTTGATCGTGTTGGCTAGGTTCATGAGTGGCATTATTATGGCCCCTGTTTAGTTTTGCTTTTTATTACTGAACGTAATGCAGTGCAATCGCCTACGTCTATTCGTTTGTCTGTCCGTCCGTTTCTGCTCTAACCGAGTGTCCTTTGACCTTGCACGTATATGGGTCATAAACATAGCTCTCCTGAGATTGAAGATTATGGTTAAGGTTTCCGTTGGAAAATCCTTAGTCAAGTATACTGTTCTAGTCACATTACTGTGCTGCTGTGATTTCTTTTGGTCATGTGTGAACAGTGGCTCCGGTGCTGAATGGCTCGTTCGTTCGTTCGTTCATCAGGGGCGGCGGTTGGCCGTTGGCAGTCTTTCGACGTGCCTTCAGCCTACCACGCTATGGCCGATGAGGACGTTTGGTGCCAAAGGCATTCCAAAGGCATCGAATGATAGTGAGACGCTGAGCCTGGCGTAGAAAGCAGTGGCATCAAGGGGGAGCAGAATGGATGCCCCCAGCTGACTAGAGGGTCTGGGGAGTGTCGTAAGGTACCCCAGCAGAGTCCGAGGCAGAGCCACGGCCGAAATTGGATTTTGTAAAATCACAATGCCAAAAAAAATTAATCTAGTGGCATGTATTTTACTTAATTTTCTGACACAGTTCTATAGAGGTTGTACAGCTGTGTATCTGATTATCAGTGAAAAGCGATGTGGCTTAGTGCAAAAAGTGCTATGGCCAAAGCCATTGGTAGCCATAGTGTTCTTAAAAGTGGTTTGGCCATGGCCATAATGGCCATTCACGTGGTGCCGCCTATGGATAGAATCCACAACATATTCTTTAATGAAATGCTTAGCCTGTCCAGTTCTAAGAATGCAGTATGGACATTCTAACATCAATCAATCATTTATTTTGCTCAAGATAAATCAAGATGGCAATAACACACATGTATCAAGTGAGCAGGACAACAAGGCTATTTCGGCACTAATAGTTGCTCTTAACATCTGTGTGAAGCTGAGTGTTACTAGTGTTAATGTGCAGATTGCTTGTAACTGTGATGCTGTAATTGACTTTCAGTGTTGTTGTTGTTGTTGTTGTTGTAAGGCTGACAGTGTGCAGTCTGTAGCAGCACAACTTGCAAAGTGTTATCCATTAAAAATAATTATTAAAAAGCAAATGAATTTAGTTTCTATTACTTGTAAAAGCCACAACTTTAAAACAGCAAATATGAAAATTTCATCTGCAAGTTCAATATTCAGTTAGTTAGCCATATATCAGTTGGCAGTTGTGAACACTGGCTGCTGTGCATAGAACGTGTAGGTGCGATGTAGAGAGTGAAGTTGTTGCAGTGCAGGTCGGTATCAAGTAGATGAGTACAGTCGTGTGAAAGTCTCAGTTGCTGCTGATGTGTGTGACTTGTCGACCAAGTTGATGACCAAACTTCCCAGTGTGTCATTGTCGTCAGGCCTTCATCATCTTGTTACTGTCACAGGTCTCCACTGTTGATGAACTAATCTACGTTGTTGTTAGTATTGTAATGACGTTTATTGAAAATTGATTATGGATGCATTATAGGAGTCTAAAGGAGAGGAAAACTTGTTGTTAAATGATGCAGTTATTGTATGTGACATTATTGCTGTTGGTACGGAGACAGTGCGAGTAACACTATTGAGGAGAACTCTTGTCATCTTCTCTGTAATCTGAATATGCTAATAGCCGTCAACAAGGGCATGTTTGCTCTGACAAAGTTTACGAGTTCTTAACTAGCTAACACAGGTTGACTGTAGAGTGGCACAGACTAACTTGACATATTCATATAGCTGTGTCGGCTGTTTTCTGTCCTTACTTATCTCTAGCTGGGTCATTCAAACATTTCTAGTAAAACGTTTGTGAACTGCTGGCATTTTCTGCAGGTCAAGTGCAATTGCAGCAGTGTCTAAAGTACTGAAGTAACACACCTATACCATGTTGTACATTGAAGCAGACTGTGTGGTGTGCAGGGTGTATAGTTGGTGTTGATGTGTCAACGTCCGTCTCGTGGCTTGTATGTAGCGACTGTGACGGTGCTGATCTCTCGTCAACTGACAGGTAGCTTCAATGGCTTCATTTGTTCTATGACGTCACGTATTAGCTGACTTTGTCACTGCTCTGACTGTGCACCGACTGTCGCCAGCACCATCTGCATTTTAACAGCTATGTTCTGGGTTTGCTGGTTCATCCTCAGTTTGTTTGGTTTTCTTCCTCTGCTTGTTCCTGAACTGAATGTCTGAAGATAAATGGTACATGACTTTGTATGAGCCAGATGATCTTCATGTTATGATGTTATTCAGCAGTGTCAGTCGCTGAAGGAGATTTCAGCATGATATGTATTGTATATAGTATGGTGTGCTTATGCTGCAGGCAGTAGCACTTTTTAGATGATGACAAAATAAAAATCATTACCTTGAAATAGAAAAATAACAATTTTAGCCTGATACATCGCTCTATAGCATTAGCAGCCTATTCTTACTGGTCTGTCTGTGATGTTGGTGGATTGTGATCACATAGTGTATCTAGAAGTGTAAATTGTCACTGGACACGATAGCTCAGTGTCTTGACTACCTGCATGCCAAAATCAATCCACATCATATTCTGTGATCTGGGTATGGAAAAATTTGAGTTTACACTTTGACAACATCAAGTGTCTCACATCTTGCACTATCTCAGCATCTGCTGAGCTTCGTTTTTTTAGGCGGCCAGTGTTTGTGCACGTCATCCACTGGGCCATGTTGTGCAGATCATGCCAGGGACACACCTAATTATTGAAGTGAGACTGGATACATTCTATGAAATGCTGATGTTAGTTGTAGAAGAACTGTGTATATATGTCTACACATGGTGCATATATGATGATGCTGTAATACTTTCCAGCTAGTGACGTAAGAAAGCTGGCAGAGTGCCTTTTGCCCATGGTGGTGGTCACTGCTTAGAGTCATTGTTCGGAATTTCCTCCAGTGATGGTGTTTGTGTGTGCTACAGCTGTGACGTATACTGCAGTGCCTGTAAGAAGCCGGTAATCCGGCCTGTGATGAGAATGCATCTTGATGTCTTTATAGCCACCGATGATGACACTCACCTTCGTCTTTCTGTCAGTATTTATCCACTTTGCTGTGTGACATTTGTGCATTGTGTGCAGTGTGATAATGTCGCTACTGTTGTATGTGGAAATGTACTATATTCGACTGAACTGTGGCCAAAGGCAACATGTACAGATCATTTGGTGAAGTTTGAGCATGTAGTTCCTGAGATACACGGGTGGACAGACAGACACAGAGACATGTATTTGGAAAATTATTGCATGCTTTGCATTTCACAATGCTAGCAATTACTTGTGTAATTTGTGTATTACTTGTGTGTTTTTGGTGTGCCAGAGTAACACTCCTTCCTTCCATCAGGAGCCTGTTGTTGGGTGGTAGGTGAAGAAAGGATGGGGTCCGTAGGTGATATTTTTCATGGTTTGGGGTCAGTGCTTTGAATTTCTTTCAGTGATTTAGTTGAGTGGCATCTAGCCTGTAGAAAACCTGTGCCACATTGAGATAATGTGAGAGCCGATGTTGCTGCCAAGTCGGCTCTGTCCTCATCAATTACAAACATGAAATTTCCAGGACGTGAACTTACATCTTGTATGTCAAAGTTTTGTCTCGACGAGTGGCAAGATATATGGAACTGTTGTGAGAACAATAAGCTTCATTCAGTTTATCACACTGTTGGCTCCGTTACAGATAGTGATTGTGTGGTCATCAGTAGACTTCAAATTGGTCATTCTTGCTTAACACATTCTTATTTACTCTCTGATGATGATGTGCCACTATGTGAGACCTGTGGGGTGTGGGCTACCACTGACAGTAAAACACATCTTGGTGGAATGTCCCAGCCTTCAAGATATTCGTGAAAGTATTACATATTTGATAGTGTTGACAATCAGAGTATTATTGGTTTATTACAGAAACTCATTTTTATAGTAAGCTGTGATGTTTGTTATCTGTTTTATATTAGCTTGTTAGCCTTGATCTTATGTTTCTTTTTATAGTTGTTAGTGTTTACATGATTTTATCTCCGACTGTCTGGCACTGAATACCCTATAATGTGCTTATGTGCCATTAAGAAACTACTCACTCACTCACTCTACAGTTAGTGAAGCCCTAGTTCCACTTTTATATATAACATGTAGTTCAACATTGTCACATAGCAGAAAGATGGCATCACGATGTATAATCGACTGTCAAGGATACTACAGTTGTTTGTTTGTTGAATGTGTGTTGCTGCTGTGTTGTGCAGTTAAGTCAGCACACAATCGAGTCACTGTTGCCGGCACATGTAGACAAAGATGAGGTTTATTGTGCTTATCAGTTCATTCTGTTATCAGTTAGTATACTTTGTGTATAGACAAGTACTTTGTCCAATTTGTTATAAATGAATACATTGTTGCCATAAAGTACTACAGAGTCTGTATTTATAAAAACAGATGTGTAAATACATGTATCTGAATAAATACAAATAACTATAAATACCGGTATCACCTTTACCTAGTGACGTGCTGGACAAATGGCTCCTAACATAGGAGCCATTTGTCGGGCACGTCACTAGGTAAAGGTGAAGGTGATGTACACACACATATATATTGGTCATTTTCCACATAAACCTCGGTTATCTGGTTACCATTGATGCAGTTACTGGACGACATCATTGACAAACCAGGTCATTGACAGTCAGCTTGTGGATAAGTTATGGGCCTCTCACAAACGATAATTTAATATATAGTTTACAGACACTATCATGGATTTGTTACGTGTAAACGTAGACAACTTTTTCCAGTTGCATTTGAGTAATACTCGTGGTCATCCATATAAATTGTTTAAAGATTTCAGTAACTCTTCAGTAAGATCTACATATTTCTGCGAACGAGTAGTAAATATTTGGAAT
>Ga0209782_1002652_pt1 | contig 10053 bp, 6 predicted proteins | sample WorMetmaBAHAMAS1_FD_187390 | JGI IMG/M metagenome (GOLD analysis project Ga0209782, IMG submission 187390) | Marine gutless worms symbiont microbial communities from Max Planck institute for Marine Microbiology, Germany - Inanidrilus... | ecosystem: Host-associated > Annelida > Digestive system >...
GAAAGTGGCGTGGTTACGTCACGTGACACGTTTTAAATTTTGGGTGCCCCATCCATATCTCAGGAATGGCTGAAGCTAGAGCTCTCAAACTTTGTACAAAGAGAGACTATATCAAGTCTGGCGAAAGGGATGACAAATCACCCTTAAAAGGGGCGTGGTTTTTCTCACGTGATCCATTTTTGGTATGCACTGCTGTGGAGTTAGAACAAAATCTCCACTGCACTCGGTGATTTGCTATCAGCCGTGTTCTCGACGACAGCTATTGAGTATCACACGTCCGATGGTCGACGGTGGTGCAGTGCATACACTAAGGCTTAACCTCCATTGGTTCGATTTTTCACCGTGTTTGTTGCAAACTTGCTTGTATAACATACAGACAACGAATCCATTAAGTGGAGTTTGAGCATTATCGTTCAAATATATGCTAATAACCGACATTTCTTGGTCTGCCTAGAATTTGCTATCAACCGACGCTCGTTGCCTGGTAATTATACTTGGTGTGTAGTGCAATATGGTCGATTTTTACCGCGCGACGCTATGCTAACGCAGTACATGCCATCGTCGTGTACCTGTCTGTCCGTCTTTGTGTGTGTGTCTGTCACACTTCAGTATTGTGTAAAAACGGCTAAACATAGGATCCCGCAAATAGTAGTTGCATAATTTGTAGTTGCAGAATTTCTACTGACAAGCGCGTTGCGCGATCCCTCTGCAATAGCAGAGTTTCTTGTAACTGTTGAGTCTCTCTCATCTTTGATGACTGATGGAGCTGGTGTGTTCAGTGTTACTGAGTAGTCATACCTTGTACAGTTTCAAATAACTTTTACCAAATGAAGTCCAACATCAGTAATTTCTGTATCAAGAATTGTGAAATTGTGTCCATTTTTTGTGAGATTTGCGACTGTATTTTATGAGACTCTAGATTAACTTACGGCACTAACAGCTTTATGATCGGATCAATTATATTAACACAATAGCAGCTTCTGCCGGCACAGTCAGATGGACAGACTGATGGATGGATAGAATTGTTGTGACAAAATCCCACTCTGCATAGCTGTGTTAGGCTGACACTTGATAACAAACTCTGATGTCAGTTAAAATACTGTGGAAACAAAGCAGGTCTTTTGCTGTTGTTTACAGATGCTGATCTGGCGAAGAAGACAGTGACAACTTCAGATTCCATACCTCAACATCGGTAATCTTGTAATGTTTTTTATAACAAATGTTAGTTGTTTCTCTGATCTCCATTGGTGTGTCTCTGAGAGTTACTGTAGCAACCCTTATGTGCCCATTGGTGCCGTTATAAATTTTTATTCCCCCCAAAAATTGGGGAAGGTCCCCCAAAACTAGCACTAGCAGTAACCTCACTTGGCTGCTATACCTGATTACTTTACTTCACTTTACTCACTGCATCTAATTTCTTATTTACGATGAAAATTGGAGCAATGTTTGTTGGACACCCGCCTGACAAAACTATGTTGATGAAGGGAGTTGATGAAGGGAGTATAACTGCAAAACAACTGAGCCAGATTTGCTACCAAGAAGTAGATGACATATTTGCTAAGGGATTGAGCCATCTGTTGCATTAATAAAGCAAGTTCCACAGCAGCAAGTTTGTGATGTGGATGGCTTTGTCTTCACGCTGTAACCCGCAGGCAGTGATCGGCAGTGCCAACAGCCAGTCTCCACTATGCGAGGAAACTTTGATTTTGATGCAATACTTGTAATTTTTTAGCCCGATCGGCAAAAGTTGCCGAAAGGGCTATATATTTGCTTTTCTGTTGTGAGTGCATGTTACTTGTAGGTCATCAGCTAGTCATGTGCAGATGTCGGCTGATAGTATTGCCATTTCACTTTTAAGACGGTTTTCTGAAAAGCAAATGCCAAAAGCATCTGAACTGGAGTGGTTAGTATCTGCAGATGATGTGCCACAGGAGGTATGCTGACAGAAACAGTTAATGTATGTTACAGTTATTGATAATAGAATCTAACTTTTCACAAATAAAAAAAATATTTACAATAGTCATGTTGATGCTACCATATGAGATAAAATGCTGTTCACTAAAATGTTCACCCCGTGCATGCTTGTGGCCTAACACACCCTAGAAACATTGGTTGACTTTTTAACACCTGTTTCTCAGAAGCTAATGGACCGATCTTCACCAAAATTTCACGATTCGTAGATGGGTGTAAGGGCTTGTTCACCTCATTTAGCTTTTTACGATCCGTCAAGCGACATTGCCATGGCAACCAATTAAGGTCTAATTATTGGTATTTTACCCCGACCAATCTACTTTGTCGCACTGCCATTACAAAACATATTGCAATATCACAATTCCGATTTCAAAAGATTAAATACAATGAATTTCTCTACATTGTATACAATGTTAGTGCCATTCGGTCCAGAAACCCCAGTGTTTACGCTGTTAACAATAACACCTTTTGCGGCGATACGGCAAAATCGGCATATCACGCCAAATATCTCAGAATGTCCTGGACCTATCTTGACCTACTTTACAGGTTTGGTAGGCGTATTGGCGCGGATGATTATCCCGATATTCGTTTGGCGGTCGCTCAAGGGCGCAGTTAAATTTCGCCAGGAACGACCTTTACTCTTTGCTTCTTTGATTGGCCAATCGTAAATATGCTTTTTAAAAATTAAATGACAATAATCCGGCTACATAGTGTTCAAATTTGGTGAACTTCCGTCCAATTATCTCTGGGATTACGCTGTTAAAATGTGCAATTACGATTCAGACGCAATTTGACGACGATCTTCATTCGTCACATTGGCATTACAAAACGGATTGGAAGATCGCAATTTTGATTTCAGCTGAGTAATCGGCAATCATTTCTGTACATCTTGTAGAAATTTGGTGAGATTCGGTTCAGTGACCCTGTAGTTTAAGACATAAGAAGTTGTACAGTCGTCGTCGAAAATTTTTCTGGGGTGACTTCAGGTATGTTCAGTAGGGAGCGGGGCTGTTAGGCAAGGCGGCGATCAGTAAGTAAGTGTGTTTCATTAGTATTCGCTAAGGGGCAACACTATGGCACCAAGCCGGCTAGGCTTTGCCACGCATTTCTAGTTGACCGTATTTTACGACAGAATTCATGCAGCAGCTTGGCTGTAGGCAACAGGAAACTCCCCCACTCCCTCCTCCCGAAAAGAAGTGGCAGAGATAACAGGGAGTTGCAGAGTCACACATCTGTGAAGAAGAAACCACTGATGGGATTTTGGCAAAGTTTTGCACAGCGGTGAGTATCATCAATGCCTATGCAAATTTTGAAGGAAAAATGAAATTCAATGAAGGGTTTGTGCTGCTAAAATTTTACAATTCTCTGTTGACTTGAAACATCATGCAAACAACATTATCACACTACAGTGTGAGTACGTGATGTCAAACAATGCCAGTCTGTTTATTAGTTACAAATTGTGGTGTGCTGATGTTGACTTTCTTCTCTGTTATTCAAGTTTAACATAGCACTAAGAGAGAGTTAACAGTCAATCTGTAAAGGCAGTATGACAAATTGGCAAATGTTGAAAAAACCGTTCCTTTGTTATCTTGTGACCTTTGTTTATACACTGTGTCTCAAAAAACTATGACAAAACGATGTAGCATGCTATAATTTCAATGCACATTAACCGATTTTGATAATTTTTTTGCAGAGATGTTGCTGAGTTAGTAAGCAATTAAATGGTGATTTGTTATTCCACCTCCTTTTGCTAGTGTCTCTGCACTACCTGGGGAAACAACGAACTCCAGAAATTGTCTCTTCAGTCATGCTGTATACCGAAATTAACACTGATTTGGCTTGCTGTATCTTCCACATTCATCAACCAATTTTAATAATTTTTGGCAGAAAATAGCTGTGGTGCTTGAGCTATCATCAGCCTATTTAATTTATCATGTCCATTTGCTATTACGTCTTTAATTGGCTGCGAAATTATGAACGCAGAAGTGACACTTTTTCAACGTCACTGGTTGTTTGTAAACATACCATTTATTAATGAAGATAAGATTTTGATTAAAAATTTGTTTGAGTTGAAAGGCTACAATGCTAGGCATTTAGTCAGAGAGTTTCCCAGAAAAAAGCTAAAATGTCAGCAGCATCTACAAATTGTTGCAATAGCTATGGGTAGGTAGGTTGGTCGACTGTTGTCCCGGCAGCGACAGATGATGCAGCGCCCGCATTGATCTTGTTGACGAACTGGTGTTACACAAAAATGGTTAGTCGAGAATTAATAATTATTTGCATAATGTACTTCATAATATAACCTTCTTGTGTACAAAATATTATCAAAATGGTCGATGAGTGTCGAAGATATAGTAAGCCAAAGCATTGTCATTTTCAAGCATGACTAAAAAGACCCATTTTCGGGGTTCATGATTTCCAAGGTAGTGCAGAGACATTAGTTAGGAGAGGTGGGATAACAAATTACCATTTAATAGCTTATTCTTTCAGCGTACCTCCACCAAAAATTACCAAAATCAGTTGATGTGCCTGGAAGTTATAGTGTGCAACGTCAGTGTTGTTTTTTGAGACAGAATGTAATTTGGAGATTGTGTGATTTCTGAAAACTATAATTCTGTTTTTTCTTACTTTGCAGCTCTTGCCTCTGCCTGTGTCATATCCTGTCTCTCCTGATGATGGTGAAAACTCAGATGTCCATGTATGTTAACATGTCTGTCATTTACTATTGTCTAATGACCAACAACAAGCTGCTCCGTAGTTCGGTTAAAATGTAATCACATGACGTTTCTCAAAATTGACTGATAAACAAGTCATGCTTGACAAAAGGTCACGATGACGTCACGGAAATGATGAATGTTGATTTTTGCAATGATGCATGTTCAGCATTTCAACAAGACTGAAATACAGTAACACAAAATTAAACATATTTGAATATTTAAAGATTTTTTCTGTAGTTGGTCATACGACGCTCAGTTGTTTGTGTGACATTCAGATATGATGTCCTGAGTAAATGTCAACATTCAGGCTTCACCCTCATGTTGATATTTCAAGCTCAGGACGTCATATATGTCGCACTTTCGGCTATGTGGTATCTGTATAGTACTACATAATGCATAGACAATACATATGCTTAGTACATGCTTAGTGCAATGTATGTCATGGCCCTGCTAAGTTCTATCAAAACAGCTGAATATTTAAAGATTTTTTTCTGTAGTTGGTCGTTCAACATCGTTCAACAAATGCTGCATATTATATTACATTATAGCCTGGAGATTCTACACTGTATCCCCAAAATGCCACTAATTTGTCTTGCTATAACTACACTATGTCTCAAAAAAATGATCCCAGAAATTTTTAGCTGTAACTCGAGCAAGCGTTGTCTGATTTTTGTAGCTCAGTACTAGCCAAGAGATTGGTTGGGAAGAGCGTCTCCAATATAACCTATTTAGTGTTGAATGGGACGTTAAAGTTTAATTCAATCAAGTCTGATTTTTTTATAATTTTTGTCACCATCATTACTGAGTGATTGAGCATCAAAAGCTAGTTTATTTTACCATCTCAGCTAAGTAGTGTTTCTGCCCTAGACAGTGAAACATAAATGATGGAAAAAGTATCTTTTCAATTAAACACTGTGTGTTTTGTTGCAAGTAAACATGCAAAACACACTGAAATTATCACGTGATGACATACAAACTCATCTACATTAATAAACAATTGATTGTGTTCGCCACATAAGTAACAGACAGTAACTGAGGCACTTTTACTGTGCCCTAGTAGAAGACCAAGGGCGCATCACAGAACAGATCAGTCTGTTTCCTGGTGCCAGTATATAGACTCAAACAGATGTGAAGATGAAGAAACGGAACAAAGCATTCAGCTGTCTGTTATGCACTGAATCAGCACTTACCAAGTCTATTGTAGTTTTGGTTGGAGCATCAGCATTTGAAGTTTTTATTTGACAAGAATGGTACAGTTATTAAAATTAATTATTATTTTGTTATCAGTAATTAAATAATAATTACTTTAGTTAAATTAGTATTTTATTGCTGTATAGCATTTTTCATTGAACAGACTATTATAACATAACAAGCCGAAAACGAACTATGCTCGTTTTTGGCTTAAATGCGTCAGCGGCAATCACACACTGTCTGCAGACAGACTGTCCGATCTTAAAGGTAAAGGTAAAGAAGCATATAGCAGTTTGTGCTACAAGCACCGTACCGCTATGGCAACTCACGTTCCATATGCGATATCTTAATAATATAGATTGTTATTATTCAGTCAAATTAATGGAATGATTAAATTAATAACATAATTATTGAATTAAATAATAATAACTATAATTAAGCATTGTGAATATTAGTGACATGCTGTTTTTCTATAACTGCAAACAGTCCTTAGCTTTTTATCGGTTATTTCAGAAGAATTCTGCAAATGCCAATGTTAAATTTACGTATTTATTTGTGTTAACAGAATCGATTACGTGGAAATGTAGATTGGGCACCTCCACGAGAACAGATTATTTTTACAGTACATCCAAAGTTGAAGTAAGTAAATACGGATATATATATATATATGTATATATAGTTTTTCAGACAAAGCCGTATGTTCATTTTTCGTATGTGTGTGATGAACTAATTGGTTTTTATGCCTTTTGCCTATGGTAGGGAATTGTCATTAAGCAGTGCTGTGCTGCATCTGTCTGTCTGTCTGTCTGTCTGTATGTCTTATGCTCTTAGCTCAACAGTAGTACATACGATATGATCTGATACAATACTACAGAGAATGTTTATGGTGTGCTCAAAAGCTGACAGCCGAGTTAGCTTAATCTACCGCACTAAGCAGAAAACAGAAAATAATATCAAGACAACTAATGACAAAAAACAGTTTACCTCAGAAGAAATGATGCCATATTGTGGTCCTTGGCTAATAATCTTAATAGGAAACCCCATGCTGGAAGTCGGAACTCACTGGTCAGTGTAGCTGTGTTATAGTGTGCAACATCAGTGTCGTTTTTTGAGACAGTGTATAGACGAAACATAGCATACAGATTAGCATGGACATTAACCTATATATATTTGCTAGGTCAGTGCAATGTTGTAGTTTAATTATTACAAATAGAAACAACAAAAGATGCATTCTTGGATGTGGAAGTAATATATATTAGTTAAATATTTACTAATTCCATCACTGCTCATCCTGCTATTAGGACAGAATTTGCAGTTTTGGCCTTGGCCTTAAATGCTAATCGATCTTATTTGTTACATTTTTGTATAATGGTTTTGTGCGATAGACTAGCTGGCCAGTTTTTTAGGGCGAGATGTAATATATACATCTCGCGCTTATGCTACGATATCAGTGTCCGTCTGTCCGTCTATCTGTGACGTAAGTGCATTGTGGTTACGGTGCATGCCGGGAAGAGGGGAGGGGTCATCTCACGCTGTGCTAGCCACTGCTAGGCCCTCTTGTTAGTATATGTTACACATTTTCTGTAGTATTACACAGAAAATCCATGCTTGTGAGAGTAATATTCAAATATGATGTCTTTATGTTTAAATTTCATATTTGAATATTGCACAAACATGGGCATTATTTCTTTTCTCATATGACCAACTACTACTACAGTTTGATATTTTTAAAATTTTAAGTATGTTAATTTAAAAATAATTAAAAACTTTTTTTTGAGAAGTATTAATAATCTCTGGTGGTCAGACATCATCTGTTATAAGGCAAATGCTAAAGAGCACAATTGCACATGACACTGTGTGTACCAATAAATGCAGCTGCTTGCAGTGGTTGCCACATAGTAGACAGCATCTGATTTCGAGACACATTCTTTATTACCTGCATTTAGTTTTCCTTGTTTAGTTATCAGTTCAGTTGTTTCTATTTTTTTTGGATTCTGTGACTTTGATGTTTATTTTTTTCACTTTAACTGCTGTTCTTGCATACCATTGGTTAGTGCAGCATCATTTATTTCATATGTAAGCGTTGTGCTGCTATGGCTAAAATATCTACGAACAAGTGACTTACTGTTCTATATTGCAATATTGAATGCTTCAGCCATTCAGCATTGTGTAATTCGTTTGCTGTTTGACTGAAGTAAAAATAATGATCGCTATTCGACCAGTCAACAAAGCAGCTGCTATTTGGTCATATGACAACATTGTACGCTATGTCTCAAAAAATGGCACTGATGTAGCACACTATAACTTAAACGCACATCAACCAGTTTTGATAATTTTTGGCAGAGATGTTGCTGAAAGAATAAGCTATCGAGCGGTGATTTGATATTCCGCCTCTCCTAACTAATGTCTCTGCATTACCGGAGAAAACATGAACCTGTAATTGGGTCTCTTCGGTCATTCTGTGTCTCCAAAACGTCACTGCTTTAGCTAGCTATATCTTTGACTGTCATGAACCAATTATAATAGTTTTTGGCTGGTAATAGCTCTGAAGTTTGTATTACCACAAGTCTATTTAATTTCTTATGTTTATTTGCTATTACTCCCTTAAGTTGCTGCAAGTTTATGAAGGTGGAAATGACTCATTTTTTGACATCACCGGTTGTTTGTCAGCATGCCAGTTACTAAAGAAGATAAGACACTGATTAAAAATCTGTTCACATTAGAATACAACAGTGCTAAGAGAGTTTCCTGTCAAAGGTTGTACGTAGGCAGTATCTACAGTGTGAGTCGAAAAAGTAACCATCCAAAAACTATTGACAATATCTTCGCCTATGCTAAGCCTTTCTCGGCCAAATTTTGCCCAGTAATAGGCAACTTATATCCACTCATGTGTACTGAATTTGGGAAGTTCATGTTATAATTTAGTGAATTGGGAGTCCATTTTTCACGACTATCTTCATTTTTGCTGTCTCAGATCTTAAGCGTGGCTATCGGATTTAGAACACTCACGGAATAATAAAAATGCATATTAGCATTTTCACAGAAATTACGTCGTGGTTATGTCATTAGATTAATCTACATCTTTGCGGCTTGCAATAGCCACGACCACCATGCTATACCCAAAACTATTGATGAGTTGAAGGATGCACTGCAGTGGATCTGAACTGCCTTGTTGCAGAAATCCATTGCTAAAGGTGTGAAGGGCTTTCCCAAGTGGCTGGAGGATAGTGGATCAGCTTATTGAGGACATTTTGAATATAAAATGTGATTAATGACATAACTGTTACTGATTAACATTTTCGATATGATTTTATTAGTGTAATGAGTTTGCATCAAAAGAAATTTGTGAATACTGCAGAAACTGTAATGGAATATTACAAGAAACTCTGCTATTGCAGAGGGACCGCTCGACGCGCTTGTCAGTAGAAATTCTGCAACTACAAAACATCCCATTTGAGTCCCGGGCCTATTGTGTGGCATTATTTGCGTGATCCTACGTTTAGCCGTTTTGATACAATACCAGAGTGTGGTAGATACACACACGCACACACAGAGAGAGAAATGGACAGACACACGACGACGGCATATACCGCGCTTAGCATAGCGTTGCGCGGTAAAAATCGACATATTGCACGCCCACAAAGTGTAATTACCAGGCAATGAGCATCGGTTGATAGCAAATTGTTAGGCAGACCATAGAGACCAAGTAAAGTCGGTTATTATATCATATTTGAACGATAATGCTCAAACTCCACTTAATCGATTTGTTGTCTATATGTTATACAATCAAGTTTGCAACAAACACGGTGACAAATTGAACCGACGGAGTTTAAGCCTAAGCCTTAGCGTGTGTGGCCTCAAGCGCCGTACGTGCGATATGCAGTAGTCCGTCGAGTGCGACATTGTTGATAGCAGCTTACCGAATGGCGAGGAGAATTGTTTTTAAGTCCACAGTTGTGCATACAAAAAATGGGTCAAGTGATCAACACCATGCCCTTTTTAGGGGTGATTTGTCATCCATTTGGCCAGACCTGATATACTCTCCCTTTGTACAAAGTTTGAGAGCTCGAGCTTCAGCCAATGCTGAGATATGGATGGGGCACCCAAAATTTAAAACGTGTCATGTGACGTAACCACGCCCCTTTCAGGGGCGGTTTGTTGTCCGTCGTCTGGG
>Ga0209782_1002653_pt1 | contig 10052 bp, 6 predicted proteins | sample WorMetmaBAHAMAS1_FD_187390 | JGI IMG/M metagenome (GOLD analysis project Ga0209782, IMG submission 187390) | Marine gutless worms symbiont microbial communities from Max Planck institute for Marine Microbiology, Germany - Inanidrilus... | ecosystem: Host-associated > Annelida > Digestive system >...
TGTATATACACACAGAAACGTCATATGACCGAAATATAGAAAACATGAGCGTAGTCGTGTCGACATGCAGACCCACGCCGTGGTCTACATATTTCATTATCTCCACCGACCGTGATGTTGAATGATAGCCCAAACCGTTTTCCTTTTACAGCACGGTCAGGCACACATATATTTACAGAGACAGTCAAAGAAGCAACTAAAGCGGCTGGACTTTGCAGGTATTCGTGACTGCAGGCCTGGTCGCAGAAGTATTTCAAGCCTATTAGTAGGCCAACTGTGATACTCTAATCTATCACAGCGTCTCGCAGTAAAAATGCGGCGGTGCGACGACTATTTATAGTAGACTATAGCATTTAACTATGTTACTGTTGGGCACGGACATAGAAAACGGCAGCGTTGCGGATGTCTACAACCGATCGAATAAACCGGCAGAAATTGCACGTAACTTAAAGCTGTGTTCATATCATTCATCGCATCTCAGGCCATCGATTTGACCATTTATATTTCAGTTCAGTGCGTGCGCTGTGAAACGACCCAGTTCACCGTGACTGCGACCAATCATGCGAGATAGGTCGCACTGTCCTGCTTCAACGCCTTAACTGGCTACTGATCGAAACGGTTCAGTTGAGTTTAGATGCAGTGAGGTGAGATGAGATGAAATGAGACGAGACGAATGATGTGCAATTGAACGCTCCTTAACACAGCCACATTTACGGACAATATACCGAACTGGTGAATTGGCAATAAATTTGTAGCCCGTTTAGCCGTTGCGAGGCAAGCTGCAAGATCATGATGATTTTGGTAGAGTTCGTTTGACGGACGGATGGACCTTATAGACTCGCAACCATGCACCGCCTAAAAACCCTTTTTGTGTCCCGACGGACGAGTTGCTACGGGCGAAGGACGACTTGCTCAGTGAGGGAGGACAAAGTTTGTCAATTCCCTCACTGAGCAAGACGATAGGTTCATCGGAATCCCTTTTGTGGAAGATGATGTTGTGGCTAAGTGTATGAGTAAGCTGCATTAGGTACTCAAAAAGGCGCAAATTTAAGCCTAAAATGCGTCAGAATGCTCTCGGCGGTCGGGCTTCGCCCGGACCGGAGTGGAGTTGAGCATTATCGTTCAAATAATTATGTGGTAATATCCGACATTTCTCGGTCTGCGTAGCAATTTGCTATCGACCGACGCTCGTTGCCTGATAATTATACTTGGTGGGAGTGCAATATGGTCGATTTTACGTGATGCAGCGTCGCGCGGTCCATCGGCGTTAGCAGATATACTTGTTTACACCACAGTGGGTGTGGCTTTCAGGCTACCGGAGCACCTACAAAACTCATCGCCTTGCCCGTGCTGACTGAACCGTGCAGTTACTGCCCAACACCTTCTGGCATTATCTTATACGGACTGGAAATTTCAGACATAGGGACATCATTATATGGAAAGGAAGTATGTAAGTTAAATATAATTAGTAAACACGCGCAATGGGTACCCACATAAGCGAAATTTCGGGTGATCGATGGGCAATGGTCCACCGCGCCAGACCCATTTTCAGCGTCATCATGTTTTATCTTTCTCACTTTCTAAGTCTCGGTATATGACTGGTTTCCGTATGCAATGAATGCAGCCGATTAATTGAACATTGATAGTGAAGTTGGGAAAAAACAGTTATGTGGAAAAGTGTCTGAAAAGCAGACCCGAATCGGAAACTATGACGAATAATGTAATGCGTATATAGAGGATAGCGACGTCGTATATAGCGAGGAGAATTAGTACGATCAGAAGATGACGGACTCGAAACGAAACAGACCTGGCGAGTGACGGCAGACGTTGGTTGATGCAAAGAATGCGAACGGGTCCGGCGCCCAGATGCTGCTTCTGTATCGTGACGTAGTTCAGTGCGGTCGGCAAGTTGGCGAGGCAGATGACGATCGTTCCGACGACGACCGCTATCAGGGCAGCAAGGCGCGTCATCGACCGAGCTGGAACCAACGCCGACACCGAGCGATCGACCGCCATCAGCACGAGCACGTAGGGACGCACGAACAGCGCCGTGTTCGTCGCGTACCGAATCACCTACCATGCACACCGCGGCCTACACACTCACCGCCGTGCGCCGCGAGAACGTCGTGCATGTAGGCTATATCGTCCATCGACACAGGTAAAATATCATCATTCATCATCGTCATCATTGGTCCCATTCCATGGGGCCATAGCGGTCCCCTCTGTCACGCGTTGTTGTTGTCGTTGTCGTCGTTGTCGTCGTGGACATCGATGCGCAGGCGGCGTGCGACAGTACCAGTAGCGACACCTGGTGAATGGGCGTGCGGCGGCTCGCAGTGGCGAATGGGCCCAACATTTTTTAAATACTTCTTGTCAGTTAAAAAGTGCGGCCCCAAAAATAACTGATATATAACTATTACATCTCGCTGTGAACCAGCATCTGAGTGGGGGTGGGGGCATGGCCCCTTACCTCATATTAAACCACAACTGATGACTGTGATATACGAACTTGACTGAAATACGGTCAAGATGAACCATCATATAATAGCAAATATTTAGACTGGCGGTCATTTTGTTGACACACGCACGCACACACACAGCAGACCGGGTGCATTACTTGGACCACAAAACGATCGATGATTAAAACTTAAAACGTCGAATTCACTGTAACTCTGGCGAAAATGATAGTCGACGCCTATTCATGTACATAGGCCTAAATAAATGCTTTGCAGATAATGCAAATCCAGTTGGGATCTCATTTCGTAGACAGTCGGCGGACTCACCTTGCATAACACGCGGCCGAAAGGCCACGTGTTGATGGCCATGACGTAAGCGGTGAAAGGAAGTGTGACGGCGTGGAGGAGGTCGACCACTGCGAGGCCGGCGATGAGTACGTTGGACGTGGTGGAGCGCATCTGCTGGACGGCGGCAACCACGGTCAGCACGGCGAGGTTGCCGAGCACGCCGAGCACGGCGACGACGCACAGCACGACCGGCGCTACCCGGCGCGTCGGCGGCGCTCCGCTGCCCGACGTCTCATTGGTCATGTACTCGACCACCGAGTCGAACGTGCTGTTGATCAAGTAGTACTGTTCCATTCTCTCAGTGAGTTCGACGTCCTCCGCCAGATATCATGGGTGACGCACCAAACCAACGTCAGCTGGCATCAGCAGGTCGCAGAATTCTCATCGTGCCAGTGCTGACGACACTGGCCGCCCACCGACGCACTCAGCAGCAGCAGCAGCAGCTCAGTGTTAGACGTGGCGCATCCCGTGTGGAATCGCTACGTGCAAGTTATAGTTATAACTTACAAAGTGGTAAAAAAATTTGGACGAAGACCACATCGCAGGTGTTCATGTGGTGACAATGGTGGTTTGAAGCTGGGTGAGTAGAAGAGTGAGGCGAATCATCATCCACTGATGATATTTGTATTTGTCTTACGATACGATGAGATATGATCTGTCTGTTCGGTTTGCGATGATGAGCTGACGTATAACGAGTTCAACCACGGTATCATGGAACGCGGAACCAAGAACTAATGATTTGGCCCATTGGCCTCATGCTATGAAAACGCGATGTCATCCACAAAACCGGAAGTGCTGAACGTCACCACTTTTGTGCGTGTTACCTGTGGCCATGGCTCGTCCTCATCCGTCAGAGGGCCGAGTCATGGCATGCACACGTAACACGCACAAAAATCGGTGAAGATTGGCAGTATAGTTTTAGAGTTATGCCAGCAGACACTGACAGATAAACAAACAGACATACTCATCACAATACATCACGCCCCTTAGTAAAAACAACAAGAGGGCCTAGCAGTGGCTAGCATAGTGCGAGATGTTGTTGTTTAGGTTACGACCACAATGCGCGTTAAATTTGGATCGGAATTTGAAACCTAAATTAGGTATAATGCGCCAATGCACTTCCATCACAGACAGACGGACAGACGGACAGACAGACGGACACTGACATCGTAGCATAAGCGCGAGATGTATATATTATTTACATCTAGCGCTAAAAACCGATCTGGTCCAAGTCCTCGGTGATTTGACAGTTAGAAGCAGGAATATGGGGGAAGTATAGACATATGAGGTGAAAATGGTGGTTTGAAGCTGGGTCAGTGGAAGAGTGAGAGAGTGATGGGTGATGAGAGTTGAATTAATGGAACCACAGTAGGCTAGAAATAGTAGGCTGCATTATCCAACTCTCTAGTTGGATAATGCAGCCGTAGGCTATATGAACCTACTGAAAATCGTAAAAAACGTGTTGCTGTAGTCGAATGTATAATAATGAAAATTTTTCGCGTATCAATCGCATATACTTAGACTACAAAAAGTCTATGCCGTTGGATTGGTACATATAAAGCTAACTGTATAATGGATACTTGCACAATAGTTATCTATTGCCATTTTGAGAGTAGATAACACTTGTACTTGAAGTACTTGCTAACATGAGCTAATTCTTCTTCATCGATCGCTGTAGATATGTCTTTCTACTTGCAATTGAAAGCGCGATGCCATGAAGCCGCCATTGTTATGACTTCAATAGCGCAGTGCGAATAACAATGTATGCTCTAATAGCCATGGAAGCAATTGCTGACTTCTACTTTCCCGCGTGCGGAATATTGGTTAACAATTTACTAGGCATATTATCGTTATTACCGCAGTCATTCGTACCGTAATTTGACAAATATAGCCAACGTAATTGTTCATGTTCAGTATCACTAATGCGATAAATGTAACAAGAGGGCCTAGCAGTGGCTAGCATAGCGCGAGATGATCCCTCCGCTCTTCCCGGCGATGATCCCTTCCCTCGATCGCGCCCACTGAACTATAAATAGTTTAGTGTTTTGTTTAGTGCTTGCGCCCGCATGCACCGCGACCGCAATGCGCGGTAAATTGGGATCGGAATTTGAAACCTAAATTAGCTATAATGCGCCAGTGCACTTCCGACACAGACAGACAGACGGACAGACAGATGGACACTGACATCGTAGCATAAGCGCGAGAGGTATATATTACATCTCGCGCAAAAAAAGTGGTAAAAGAATTTGGACGAAGGCCACATCGCAGGCGTTCATGTGGTGACAATGGTGGTTTGAAGCTGGGTGAGTAGAAGAGTGAGGCCCATTCACATCAAGCGCGTCTACGTCTGTCGACGGCCGTCGAAGAATATGCTCTGAAATAAAAAGTCATTGGTAAAACAATACTCGACCGTTCTACTACGAGGTGACACAAAGCGACCCGGCTTGATTTGAAATGTCCATTGCCAAAGTCAACCCAGGTCGACTTTGTGAGGTCGCGACTTCCAGTCCTACTCCCACGTACATCGTATTTGCTACAGCCGCTCACCGCTACACTCCCGTTCACTCATTTTTCGACCGCTTCGCTCCAATTTCTGCTTTTTCATGCTCAGCTCAATGATGTGCCTGAGAGCGCGAGGCATGGAAAGTTAGAAACGAGTCCAAGTTTTACCGTTCACAATTCACATCCAAGCAGCATCTACCGAGTGCGAGCCATGAGTGTTTTACTTACTTACATTTCGATTTCTAATCTTACGTGCTTTTTTTACGTTGGAGGAAGCACTTGTTGGGAGTTGTGAATGGGCATGTTAAATATTATTATTATAATTAGTTTGAATGTTTATCTGTCTCTGGCGAAACGCAGCTAAAATCACTAGATCATTTTCCGGACTTATGAGCAGGAAAATGTGCAGCGATAGTCATATACCGACGAAAGCAGCGAAGGTTGCGGATTGCAACGACGATAAAGCGAGAGAGCGTCTCATATGGATTGACTGCGAAGTTAGTGATTTTCGAGTTCACAATTAATTTTAACTATATGTAAAGCTAAGTTGTTTTATAACAAACACTCTTACATATACCAGTCAATTGTCACAGAATTGAATTGTCACAGTTAACAGTTAACACTCGTAACCATCATACTGTTAACTCAACATACCCATAGATGCAACAAATTGACCACGTGACGATTTATATGCTAGTGTGACAATCAGATTTTAGTTTGGGGATCTTCCCAGATTTTTTTTCAGGAAGGGGGGGGGGCAAACAGCACTTTGAGGCAAGATTTTGAAGAAGATTTTGAATTGGAAGCTTAGCTGCTATGCAGTGGGAAGCAGTGTGGTTAATATAAAAGGATGTTGCAAATGGTTGATTGTCACTCTGTATGTCCCCACCAAATTTGACGAGGTTCGATTGGATAATAATGGAAAACAGCTGACCAATATACATATAGACATACCGGGTAGGCCATTAATTGGAGGTTATGCAACTAGTGTTATGGGATTTGCAATCAGTACATGCATATTTTTTTACCCATCGTTTAGGATTTGCCATATTTTGCTCTAGAGGCTGTAAGCCTATTTACATAGAATGTGATTTCATTGATGTTATTTGCTGTCATTCTGTGCTTTATCTGTGCATTTGGATATATTAATGTGTATTTTATAAACAACTGCTTATAGGATCTGATTTAATGTTATTATTTGCACTTAATGTCACTGACTATATGGGGAGTGCTTTGGATTTCGTATTTTTAATTTTTATTTAAAACAAATGCTTTATTATTCAGCTTTTTTTCCATGTTTCCTGCACACTGAGCCCCAGTTGAAGTGATGCTAAAATTCAAATATGTTTTAATGCATCATCACTGAATAGAATCAGATGTTATTTATTTGCTGCAAGTTTACAGACCTTAGTTTCTGAGATATAAAAGTTTAAAAAGTTGAACTGAAGAATGTGAGTTTCCAACACATGATCGCCCATGATTGCTAACTGAAACAGTTTTATGCACAAACAAAAACATGTTGCACAAGATGGATCAGTTTTTTTTATCTCAAGCATGCCATATTTTATCATACCATTTATGTGGCTGTTGAATTCCACAGATCTGAAACCAGTCAATGTGAGGTATAGGGAGTGCTCTGACAATGCCTCTACTGCATCAGGATCCATGACATCACCCAGTTGAAGCAGTGCATGGTTGAAGAGTGGCATCACTTTACAGCCAGTACATCATCGCCAGAACAGTGCAACAGTGGTGTGTTCAGCAGCGTGCTTGTGTCTGTGAAAGTGGATGCTATTTTGAGCACAAACTATACAACCAGTGGGATCCATGGGGTGGGGGAGGCCATGGTCCCCCTCCCCCCACTAGCGGCCTGGCAATATAATGTGTATCAATTCAAAGCCTCTTCAACTGCAGCAGAACTTGTCATTCATCATTTCTGGTCACAGAAAATGGCCAAATCTGGCAACTACATCAATACTGTGAAATGGAGAACAAGAAGCATTTGAAAAATGTTGGGCCCATTCGCCACTGCGAGCCACCTCACGCCCATTCACCAGATGTCGCTAGCGGTACTGTTGCGCGCTGCCTGCGCATCGATGTCCACGACGACAACGACAACGCGTGACAGAGGGGACCGCTATGGCCCCATGGAATGGGCCCAACAAATCACAGGAAATTCTTCATCATGTAGGTACTCAATGCAAAATTATGCCTAGAATGCACCAAAATACGTTTGGCGGCCGGGCTCTGCCTAGACCCGCTGGGAGAGCTTTAGCGCTCCCCCAGGCCCCTTAGCCACAATCAAGGGGTTCCTACTTCTAAGGGGAGGGAGGGGAAGGGGAAGGAAGGAGGCTTGGCCCTTCCTCTTGCATAACTCCTAGATCCTCACTGTGTATAACTGATGAAAACTTGACTATCCGACTTGTTTAACTGTTTGAAAAACTGTTTACATGTTGGAAAGTGATGTTTGTGAGTTAAACTTTTTAATTTTTTATACCTCAGAAACTACCGTAACTAGAATACCTAGCGGTGTATGGTCGCACCTCTATGGCAGCTTTCCGCCAGCTCTCAACACATATCGTGCCTCCTCCCAGCAATGTGCGAGAGGCACGCTCTCAACACATGGTCAAAAGTTTGACCATGAATCCTTATATGAGCTTATTAAATTTGAAACTTTGAACCCATATTTGGTCAACAAGTATTAATTTTAGACCCCCCTTACATTGGACTTTTTGGTCCATCTTGGTCTGAACTTTCACCTTTCACCTTATGGGTGAATTGCGGGGGAAGGTCGATTGGGCTGTGACAAATTTTTTTTTGTCACGGACAGAAACGTGACTACTTAAGTCGTGCCTCGCAGCGTGCGAGAGGCGCGACTAAAAATTTGAATACAATACGCTCACTTGTACAATACACACCCCAAACTTTAACAGGAAATTTGTGGGAAAATCTTAGTTTAGCTGTACTATATGCACCTGATCTACACCGTAGTATTTTACATTTTTTTTTCAAACTGCGTAGCGCTTACAATAACAGATCAGCATTAACACCGGAATTGACCGACGAGCTTACATATTTACTGGTTTTGGACGAATGGACGTTGGCTTGTCGGTCCATTCCGGTGTTAATGCTGATCTGTTATTGTAAATGCCAGAAGACGAATTAAAAATATTACATAAGAACACTTGCAGCTATGCCAGTGAAACACTGTTGGTTTGTATATCCATACTTTGGTTAACTCATTGCATGGCTTAAAGTCAATTCATCACACAATTTTCATTGTAACAATTTGACTGTGTGACAAATTCAACTTGAAGTTGATACCCATTGTGTGTGACGAGCAAACTGTGGTTGTTATCCGGACACAATACATGATATTGGTGAACTACAGTAACTAAAACTAAAGTGATTGCTTATAGTTTATTCTAAGAAAACCTGTAATTAAAAGAATCTTGTAATTTCGGATAATAATAAAATTGTAATGGAAAGCCAACTAAAGTGCTTAAATAAGGTGCCATAATGTATATTTGTTAACTTACATGTTTCGTTGCACTGTTTGCATTATGCAATGTTTTGATGAATGTAGATGACTGGACTCGATGTTGAGATATGTCATCTTCTGGAAGTTGCATGCATCATAACAGATGATCAGCTGAATGTTATTGCCAAAGTATGGATTACTACAAGTCCATCCTGTATTTATTTATTTACATACTCTCAAACAAATATCCTCTTATCACATTTTGCTGCTTTGTTTATATTTAATATAAAGCAAAAATAACATAGTTAAATTGTCATGAAAAGTACTCCATTCTGTATTTGTGATGCAACTTTCAAAACTTATGATAATTTTTGTTATGTAAACTAGCCAGGCTGTCAAATATTTGTATTGAAATACAAAACCAGCATGTGCCAAGTCACAACATGTTAACCAGTGGCTGTTATGCAGAGAATGGTGAGCAGAAGCAGTTTGGCTGCGCAGCAGAAAGTAATGTATATCAGAGCCAATTTCAGCTAAATATTACCTGAAAATTGTGCATGATTGATTGCAAGTCCCATAATTGACATTACTGTTGTGGGTTTCAAGTTACATTTGGATTGAGCGTAATTACAGAAAGTGCACACGTCTAGGACAGATTGAATATGACTGCATTATTGAAGAATGTCTTACACCTTACCTCTTGTCATCATCATCGTGAGCCCAAGACTCCATGGATGACTTCCAGTTATATTACTCCTCTGCATGTTGATGTTGGATTGCTGCTGGTCTTCTTCAAGTATTCTCAGTCAGGTTGTTCTTGGTCGACCGCTTGGTAATTTTTGGTAGGCTGTCGACAATGAAGCATGTGTACATAACTGCATAGGCTGTAGAGAACTCTGCTTTCACTAGGTAGCCAAAGAGGCATAATCTGCAGGGTCTGATATTGTCAGAGAGTTGGCTGCGACCAGTCTGATGTCTAATCTTGATGTTTGTCTGCTGATAGCACAATGAGATGTAATCATGAATATGCATAAGATGACGTTGGTTCGTTCGTTCGTTTCATCAGGGGCGGCGGTTGACTGTTGGCAGTTTTTCGACGTGCCTTCACCCACCGCCAGCGCTGAGGCCTAGACATGGTCCAGTGTGCAATTCCCCTCTAACCCTGAGGCTTGTACTATATATTTATAGAGCCTAGCTTAGCCGGCGGGTTTCTCTGGCAGAGTGCCGTGTGCGGGCCTCCTATAGGTCTGCTGGCCCCTGCCATC
>Ga0209782_1002654_pt1 | contig 10051 bp, 6 predicted proteins | sample WorMetmaBAHAMAS1_FD_187390 | JGI IMG/M metagenome (GOLD analysis project Ga0209782, IMG submission 187390) | Marine gutless worms symbiont microbial communities from Max Planck institute for Marine Microbiology, Germany - Inanidrilus... | ecosystem: Host-associated > Annelida > Digestive system >...
GTGTGTGTGTGTGTGTGTGTGTGTGTGTGCCATCCACGTGCAAATGTTGCCATTAGATAATACACAATAATTTTCAGAATTATAGCAATTGACTTTGTAATTTTACAGTGGCTGATAAGAAACTTCCTGAGGAGAAGTGGCTGTGTACTGAATACTGATGCCAGTATTTGAAGGAAGGTAAGACGACCTAATTGAGCGTGCCGGCTAAAGAGCAGTAAAGCCCAGCTGAAACATGCCATAAAGGATTTAGAAGAAGTAGCATGCAGTTTGCATTTGGAAACTAACTGCCGACGTAATATTTGTAGTGAGAGAGATGTGGGAGAATCAGTCTCCACTACGCTTGCATGCAGCACTACGAGAAAGCGTTTGAAGGAATACCTGTAGGAGGTTCTCTGAGAACAGTTCATGTAAAGAAGTATGGAGTTGCCGTTTAATATGAGAGTGTGCAGCCGTAGTAGGTGTGTAGAAGTAGACAGCAGTGCTTCTGATGAGAGAGTTGGTGATCACCATAGAGCACCGTGCAGTTTATGCGCTTGCTACTTGCCGATTCATAGATAATAGCATACAACGGATTAGTATATGTTACGTTTTGGTGTACCACAAGAGAGGATGGGAAAGGAAACTGCCAACACTTTGAACTATCCACAAGAAATTGGAATTTGTTACAGTTATAGAACGATTTTATGCTCAAACTGCCAGAAATTGCTTCAGCACTGCTTTGTTGATGGCAAAACTGGTTAATCATATAGCAGGCGAGTGAACAATGTAGCCATGTATTTTGGTCAGTATTGCGTAGTTCACATTAAGTAATACGTTATAATCTGATGATGATTGAATGTTTTTGCTAATGTTAGTGACTGCTGCTGATGCGTTGAAAACAATAGTGATTCCGTTCGAGGACAGTTTTCTCATCATATCTGTAAGCGGTAACAGCATCCAGTGCAAAACAGCATACAGTGTTGGCATGGAGGTAGATGAAGAAATTGATGCCGGGACCTGGTATTTGGCAGATTTCTCATCAACTGCGGTTAGTTTCTTTTTCTTTAGACCACGGTAATAGTATTAAATGTTTAAAATAAATGGCGTATAGTGAATGTAGATTGTAGTAACCGTGGGTTCACAGCCCATGTCACTTTGCTTGGCCAGCTGTCAAGTTGACTGTGATTCGTGAAATCAGTTTGGTGAAGACAAAATGAACGCTAAGGATGAGTATTCATACTGGGATAAGAATGTGAATAGCTGGGGTGTGGTGCATTATTACATTACATTGCATCACATAAAAGACGTTGCGCATTCACACGAAAATCGACTTGACTGTGCATTACATAGTCAATGCATAAAACGTAATGATTACAGTGAGTAAAATGAGGAAAAAAATGAAAATTTATAAAAGTGAGTTTTCAAGCGTTTAGTATCTCTAATGCTGTGTGCCAGATGTCATTGCCGTATCCGTACGACTACAGTCTGTGGATAGACTTAGATGATACTAAAGGTTGAAGAGGATAGTGTATGTCAGAGTACATGAGATAAAAAATACTCTTAACACATAATTTAAGTATCTGCCATTCTCACATACAGTTATTTTGAGATTTATTCCAACTTCTATCCCAGTATGAATACCTATCCTCATTGTCTGTCTATTTTGTCATTTCCAAGTAGAACTGTCAATCACATCGAGGTCAGATTAACAGTTTACAGAATGCTATTTATAAAATGCTACTTAGACAAATATGATCCATAAAGGGACTCATCTAACACAGCAAACCGGCTGTATATTAATTGGTGCCCGAACATAGCTACAAAATAGCTTATGTGGATGAAAACTATTACTTGTGAAAATTTGGGGGACAATGACATTCCATTCTTTGCCATTATTGTATCCTGTTCCTATCCCCATTGTGAATGGATTATGCATTCCCACATCGATGGGAATCCCACAGGATCTATTGGAATTCCAGGCACAAGGTGCTTGCTTCTAGTGTACGTCAGAACCTAGCATGAGATTTTGATATTTGTGAAGTATAAAGTCTCAAATATATCCTTCCATCCACAAAGGGCAGTTTCAGTGTGGCTTGAAAACCCACCCCTAATAGCGGGCCTGTAACCTCTGTGAACCTTGCCTTTAAGACTTTGTATAACTGAACTGAGCTTCGTTTATCTTATCTTCTATAAAATACTAAGTGAATTTAATGATTGTGTTATAAATGTAATCAATATGGCTCATCCTGTCATATTCCGAACAGTGTTGAAATCACAGTATTTTAGCATTGCTTTTAGTTTATGTAGACTGTTTTTCGTGTTTTTACCATATATTTTGGAATTCTGAAACGCATCTATGTTCTTTTTTGTGATAGGCACACTGTAGCTGTAGTTATGATGTGATATGACATGATAACTGTCGTCCATCAATCAATCTGTGTGCAGACCGATGCTGCTTGGACGCTGAAGGAGAACACAGAATGTGAACACAACTTGTTCTCCGCAAATTTACACCGCATGTACGACGTCGACCTCGGATTTCACCTCTGGCTCAACGTCTCACTCGACATAAAAAGCACGTCACCTTACAGCTTCACTTGGTTGATTTTTTTGCTGTAAATCACGTGATTTGCACATTAACAGACTTAGCATCTGTACAGGATGTCATGTGCACGTTGCTTTTTGTTCTTAACTTTTTTCTGCAGTTTCTCGGTATTATTTGCAATCCATGGGTTCAGCTGGCTGCTGCTATAGGCATTTGACTGTACATTATATATTGTTGCCGTCCAGTGCATGTTTTGTTTATCGTGCATTTTAATCTGATATTGTGTCCTGTGATTTCAAAGATTGTTTATTTCCATTGTGACAAAATTGTGCAGTACTCAGTGCATCTGTAAATAATAGTGTTTAGAGTTAGGACGATAGTACTATCAGACGATCATACCGGACGATTGTCGGCACTATCAGAGACTATCGCTATCGCCGATTGTTCGCCCGACAGTTTTCCGATAGTAGGCCTATTTGCGATCGTTGAATGCGACCATTAAAGGTCAGCCACTTAACAACTCTAACATGTTAATTCCAATAAACAGCTGTTGATTTTATCACCACCACTGGTTGAGGAGAGGCAGTGAGATGCAGCCACATTCTGCAGTGACAGAAGATGACACGATATTCAATCAGTCAGCTTCACTCAGCCGTCATTTTGATAGATTGCGACAGCTGTAATGGTGCGTGCCGAGGCAGTCCAGTCCAGCCATGGCCATCGTCATAGACGGATGATAATAGCCGTGGTCCAGCGTCAGGTGATGTGACCATACGTATGAAGGAAGGGGATGGCTAAGCCATGGAGATACTGGATAGTCTACAGTCTACAGGTAGCTGCCAAACAATTGCTATTGCTGTCATATCGGCCGATAGTATTGACTATTGAACTATCGAATTATCACACTGTCGTCCTAACCCTAATAGTGTTTGGTCTTGGTTAGAACATCATTCCAACTTTTCTGTAATCTGTTACGTTCACTTCTGTCTCAGCTTGCACAGTTGTCGAGAATTAGCAGTTGGTTTCAACGGTTCGTGGTCAACTCACCAATGTGCCGACAGAGTATGTCATCTCGTTGACACATGCCAACGATAGATGCAAACTTCCATGGATTTTCGCATCATCTGCATCAAACACTTGCTGTTGGCATAGTTGAAAGAGGTCGCAGGTGATTGAACGAGCGTGTGACTTGACTCTTCAGCAAGATGACTTCACGTTTGGCGAGTTGACCATTCGGCAAGTTTGCATGTCGGTGAGTTCTTGGGGCTACAATTTCAATATTTTTACACTCTAATAAAATAGTTATGTGTGCTGGAATCATTGTTGTGAATTGTTAGAGAAGTACACGAGTGCGGTGGACACTCGACATCTCATCGTGTACATGAGCAACTCGAGTCTGTTCAGCACTCGTTACGAGGTCGTCTTTCACAAAGGAGACCACGACGAACAAATTTTCATCGAGCTGAAATCAGATATCTTGACCAAGGTCGGCTTCATGCTGTTTTAAAAATTGGCGCAGTAGTATTTTGTGGATGTGAACTATGATTAGCTTGAACGATTTTTGTGTGGCATGGCATATTGTTATAGCAAATCCATCCATCCATCTGTCACATACTCGTATTAACTGAACATGTCAGTGTCATCAAGCAGTTAGTGCCACATTGCAGTCTCGTTTTTCTCAGGAATTGTAATTGGGTCACCTTTAGCAGTAGTGCAAAAATAGAGCTAAGGCGGACAAAATTAGTGATTTTTGACCAGTATCGTGCTGTATTTAAGAAGTGGTATAAGATATTGTAGGCATCTGTAAGCGCTCACTGAGCCTTTTTGTCCAGTTAGCACTATTTCCATATTGTTAGTATCAGTGCTGATTATTGTATGGATTTTAATTTGTGCTAATAAATAAATAAATAAATAAATAAATATGGACATAGTTATGGTGGAAAGCTGTTAGGAGAGGTATGTGACCTATCAAATGGTACCAATACCAGTGAGCAAGAACCAGAAAAAAACTTTTTAAAATTGCTTTTCATAATGTGGTTTCCCTAAATTTGTCGGGCTTCATTCATCTGAATCTTGTTAAACCGAGCAGTGGTGATAAATGGGCAGCATTTGTCGGCTGTACTTTGTGGCTGTTAACAGGGTGCTCTAGCAGCACAGGTGACCGTCGCTGGCGTATCTCTGGTGTGTAAACGCGCCGGCATCGTCTTTACCGCCTACGTCGGTTGCCCAGCCAGACATCGCTTGAATTTTCTGTATCCTGTCCTGCTTCCTGATGAGCTGTGGTTATCTGGGCCTACTGATGCTTCAACAAGAACGGTTATGTACAATCTGCCGGTGAGAGGTTTAATGCATCATGTTACTGGTTCTTGGTTTGCCATTAGATGCTGCTTGCCCCTGGTCTGGCCTATACATGAGGGGTGCTCAATGTTGGTCGACAATCATTGTCATAGAATCACTGGAAAGTAGATGGTGACGCTATTTGTCAGCCAGAAGTATGTGAAAGAAGTTGGAATCACCGAGGATTGTTAACTGACAGTGAGACACTGTCGTGTCTGTTCACAAGTCAAAGAAAGTTCGGGCTGGAATGCAGGTGAGTTCGAGTCATGGACCATTGTGCACCATACAGCAAGGTTTGTCAACAATAGACTGCGTATGATAGTTGAAGAAACGTTTCGTGGATATCAACTTTACACGTTACGTGGAGATTATGGAAGTGTTTTGTCATGGTTGAAAGGATAGGATCAGGATCACCAGAATATCATCATAACCAGCAAAGTGGAACAGGTGACAGAATTCAAGGGAGATTATACTGAACTGTTATAATAATAAAATAATAATAAAAAACAAGCCTCCAGGTATGCAATCCAGCATATTTGGTGCCTGACCCAAGCTAGGATAAATTGGGAGGGTTGCGGCAGGAATGGCATCCGGCGTAAAACTGGGGGAATGATGGAAATGGGAGCATCGATGGTCCGAATAGGGTGGCGTCCAGCGAGATTGTCAGCGCACTTGCCTCTATTATCTTCCCCGTGCATCATAAAATCCACAGAATGATGTCTTCTGGTACTGGCCCACCTGGGGTAGTCGCGGACAAAGGGCCATAACTTTTTAAGAACCTGCCTTATAAACACAAAACAGTGACTTTTAGCGTGTAAAATTAATATGTTATTAATAGGTCTTTATTTCTTGTCATTACCGATTTGTTATTATTGAACAGGTGTTCGTATTGTATTTAGTACCTTAGAAGTCTTCTGTCAGTGTGTATAGCTACAGCTTCGGTATTTCTTTAGTTTTAATTAATCTAAGATAATGCTTTTTCCAACCTGTTGTCAGCGGCATGTTAACATGATTGTGAACCAGACTGGATGCGTTGAAATGTAGCGTTTTAGAAAGCCTTTTTAAAGACCTACTTGGTACTGATGCAGAGATATATAAAATGAACAGCTGCAGTTTGTTGAGTTTTTTTCTGAGTGGTGTCCGTGGGTGCTCCAGTCCCAGGCTTGTGTCCGCAGGTGCTTGTGTCTGAGAGGACACGTAGCTTATGTTTGAGTTGTACCTTTACCTCAACTTGTCTCATATGCTTAACGTGAAATACTGCCGTGTGAATATATTGTCTACAGTGTTGTGTGGCTGTGTGTTTGTGATAATGTTAGGCCCACTACCGCGCTCCTTCCGACCTCGGCTACGGCATTCCAGCATCAAACCACACATACAATGCCGATCCAAGCAAACCACAACCATATCACTTTTTCCAAATTTCTCAGGTAGAGCTAGCTGAGCACGTCAGTTTCTCTGGTCTTATAGATAACTCTATACAGATTAGTTGTGTATTACTCTAGTATAGAGTTTAGATAGACGTTTTTTGAAGTTTATAGAAAAGAAGTATAGTTGTTTAAGTAGACTTAAAACATCTCGCTAAATTGAAATGTCAGTGGTTTTCAGTGTATAATGTTGTGCATTTTTATATTTAATATACAGCTTATTGTTTTCAACTTCCACATCGTACTTGATATTGCTGAAATAATTTTTAAGTGTGACCGTAGGCAGCTTTCATTGAATATTGAGGTTGATCCCTCAGTCTCTCTTGTCTCTTGTAAGCTTCTGACGCTGTAACTAAAGAAAGAATAGTACTCAGAGAATTTTTGTCTTTCTGGTCTAGTCTGTATATCACCCTTAGCACCTTTGTATCTTATTATTGTTGTCATTGTTTATGTTATTTAAAAAACAGTAGTGTTTTTTTATTTTCCTTTATTATTACTAACATTGCTAGTAATGTGTGTGTGTGTGTGTAGGAAACTGGTCGTCTGAAGCTGCAAAGGTGCAAGAACACACGACGAATGTAACTGTACAGATGCTATGGAGATCACTTCTGATGTTGTATTCTCGGACTGCAAGAAAACTGTTAGTATCTTGTGCTTGACTTAACGGCTCATGCACAGACTAACGTCGTTAGTAGAACAACTGTCGTCATTTGTTGTGCATCAGCAACTAGCATTATTTGAGTGCACCAAAGATTGTGTTGATCTTACTGTTTTTAGCGCGAGATGTAATATATACATCTCATGCTTATGCTACGCTGTCAGTGTCCGTCTGTCTGTCCATCTGTCTGTGACGGAAGTGCATTGGTGCATTATAGCTAATTTAGGTTTCAAATTCCGATCCCACTTTACCGCACATTGTGGCCGCCGTGCTGCTTGTGGGCGGATCATCTTGCGCCATGCTAGCCAGTGCTAAGTCTCTTGTTAAATGTCTAGAAAAAAACAAGTTCTCTCATTTGTGTGTGGGCAAATTGGGCATGAACTTGTTAACCGAGTGTTTGTTAGTCAGTACCGGTAATTGTCATTTTGTCGGTAAGCTATCCACAAACGTAGTGATACAGATAATGCATTAATACTTTTTAGAATAAGGCAAAGAACAGCCGATGATGTGTTTTTATATACTGACTGTTGTATAAAACATACTGCATCATGTAAACCTAGATAATTTCTTTCACTATAAAGGCCTATTAACAAACAATTGGGGAAATTTTCTGACTGTATACCTCGTTTTCTGCAATTATATTTCTGTAAATCAAGTAAATTGCATTATTTACCAGATGCATATATGTACTTGCAATAAATACTAGGTGAATTGCATTTCAGATGGAAATGTAAAATGTGATTATAATTTCTACAAGGAGTATTGGTTAACCCTACTTGAGGAATCTGTAGTTCGATTTTTTGTTGCAAGACATTTCTGTGTACAGGAAATTTGTGTTGTGAGGAAAAAAACTGCTATGTGTGTGAAGCATGGAATCTGAACAGTCTGCAACACTGTGTATAGGTTTATCGACTTGAGTACCCCGGTGTACTTCCCATTGTGTTCAATTTGCAACTGCTGGAAGGTGACTACACTGGTGTTCCAGAGTTCTATTTGTATACTGTGACTGACTTGAACGGCAGAACTACGTATGTTGTGAATGGTATGCACAGTTTGTTTACACGAGTTGTTTGGTAGCTGAGTAGCCTATCATTGTATGAAAGATCTGCAGGCAGTTGATATTACACTACAGTGCTGTCATAACTATGACTGACGAGTTATAACAAGAAGCTCAGCAGATGATGCTGAGACAGCGCAACATGTGAGCCATAGGATGCACTGATTGTTGCTGCCAGTGCATTTTACCATACTTACTGGTCTTCCTGGGTAGAATTCATGATGACAGGCTACTACAGCTTCGATCAGCATGCAAGTAACAGAGGTCTACACTGACCTTCCCTGACATGGCGATTTCCACTCTTTGTTCCACAATCCACCAACTTTACAGACGGATGGATGGATGGATGGATGGATGGACATCGTGCGTGTAGCATGTCATGCTAAATAGAGTGACAACAGTAACTTCTAAAAGGAGAATATTTACAAACTCTTGCCACTGTTTGAGTCCTCTCAGAAGTAGCCTAGTTAAATAAACTGTTGTAGATCTTTTCTGTTAAAGGCATTGTAGCATGAAACACAAACGTTTGTACTGATGTGCAGTAGACATTAACTAGTAGACAATAGACACCCATGGCCTCATTTTCAGGACAACCTGGGTAAGCCAGCACCAGAAAGGTAAACCATTCTGCATTTTAATGAAGCGAGCAAGAGATGGTGAGGTGGCAATGGTATCACCTGTACCATATGCAAATTATTTTAACTTCACTCCAGAGAACCACTTCGCCAAGTGTAAATGTAAATGAACAGTTACCAGTAGTAGAAATTCGTGAAAGGCAAAGAGGTTTTTCAGACATGATGTGAAACTTTGAAGTAGCAGGGATGATGTAGCCACATCATGTAATATTAAACTGCCAGGTGGATAATAACTAAACAAGAGCCAAAGGCGAGTAATAGCCACATTGCGTTAACTGAATAAGCAGAAAGGTAGTAAATGTGTGCAGCAGTTGACAGTATTTCAGGCACTTAATTCCAGTCATCGGAGCAGCACACTGATGGCTGCATTTGATTGGCCAGGTATGACTTCCTATTAATGATCTTAGCAATCTTAGGTCCACTGCAGAGCTGCAGGTGAATATTACTAGGTAACTGTCAAACAGCTGTTTCACCATATGTTCACTGCGTTTAGACTTGGAAGAATCAGACTTTTTAACTTCGTTGCGGACGAATCATGCAACAGAAAAAGATGCTGTTCATTACCATTCTTCTAACAAGTCGGAAATTAAACTGCACGTAAGTATTGTACCGTAGCAGAATGCTAGAAATGTTTGCCGGTCGACTATCGCATCTTGTTGGAAAGTTTTTTGGGGTAAAAAAGTGTAGAATCTTTAATTATCAGATTTGCATCTTCTTTTGAACATATTATTTGTCAGTATGTTTCTTTCTGTATAGACATGCACCTGCAGTACTTTATAAACCTTTTTAACTCAGTGAGTGGAACGATCGGTTATCTCCATAGAGAAGAAGATGATGTATGTAGGTGGACGAGCATGCGTGAGTACTGTACAAGTGATGAGGAGCGAGTGAGTGTTGCAGGGAGGTTGCACGCCGGTGATGACGTGGTGCAGAGATGGAGGATTGGTAGTAGTTGTAAGAACTTTATAAGTAAGTAGGTGAGAGGAGCTTCTATTCAGTGTGTTCAGTTATCTTGAGCCAGTGAAGAGAGCGAATTATCAAAGTGATTGTGACAGTATTTGCAGAGCGTATTCAGGATGGAGTTGGTGGTGGGATTAACCCACCTCCCCCCACCATGACTCGACTGACAAAAAAGTTTTCATCATGTAATTTGGCCTACATTATGTACCATTTCCTGTTAAAAAAAGCAGAAACACAGTGTGTTGTCTACCAGTAGTAATTTCGTGAAATTCTCAATGGGGAATTTAGAGTGTAATTGTAGGCAATTACTTTGCATAATAAACGTGTGAAATCATCACGAATCTAACCACTCTTGTCCTTGACTAATAGATCAATTAAACCACTCAAATTTCACAAAAAGTCAGTCATTTTAAATGCAAAAAAAGTTAAAAATTCCCAAACCACACCCCTCCCAAT
>Ga0209782_1002655_pt1 | contig 10050 bp, 8 predicted proteins | sample WorMetmaBAHAMAS1_FD_187390 | JGI IMG/M metagenome (GOLD analysis project Ga0209782, IMG submission 187390) | Marine gutless worms symbiont microbial communities from Max Planck institute for Marine Microbiology, Germany - Inanidrilus... | ecosystem: Host-associated > Annelida > Digestive system >...
GTCGCCTCTTGTGATTGGCTGCTATTTTTAATTACGATAACATTACGAGAAAGTTAAGAGAAACTTACGATGTGCTAAGATTATTTTTGAAAATTAGCTTACGACGATTTTAGGATAATCTTAGCATTTCCTAAGTCCCTAAGTTACGATAATTTTACGATAAAGATACGACAGTCTTAGGAAGATCTTAGGAAGATCTTAGGAACGTTTGTAAATCGGGCCCCAGGTTGCGAAACCCGGAAAACAATCCCAAATTCAAACAACAGTAATTACCTGAAAAGGTGAGCAAATAACCAAAACAAAACTTGCATAAACAAGAAATATTACTGAAAAAATATTTAAAAGCATAACCATAACTGCCTGTCTTTAAAACTATACTTTATATTACTTCGTTATGTAAATATAAACAAAACTACAACGTAGAATATTAAAATGCAATACATTTATGCTTCAACTTAACGTAAGCATATATTCCCATTCCCAAATAGCTATCATATTCATTCATAGCATAATTAACTACGCTCCACTAGGTGTTGTCACCGTGTAATTTAAGATAACTGTAAATGTAACTGAATTAACTGTAACTGAAACATTAAATGAATTACGATAAAAAAATAACAAATAAATAAAAAATCTGCACAGAAAAACCACTAGGCCTACATTGGCCAGTCTCTTATTTAGCCATTCAGCTTCTGGTTCTTCTAGTGCAAAGTATGACTGCTATGTTCATGAGCTACAGCTTGCACTGCGTCTGTTGACTGACAATGAACTTATTTCATACTTCTGTGACTGGAAGACCTATGTGCAGAAAAATGCTTTAGCCATTTTGATAGCAAAATCAGCTTCTGCAACCAAGAACATAATAGCCAAGAAGAATACATAAAACAACTGCTTTGAGTGTGCAGATGGCTTACAACATGGCAAGAAAAACCTACTGTCTAGAAAATAAAAATTTTGGTTATATTTCACGTATTTGCCCAGAAACCCCCCCCCCACATGGATGATTTGCACCAAATATTGAACAGCAGTACACGTAGGGATCACCAACATAATCACCTGTGATCAGTTAAGGGATGTCAACTCTGAATGGAGTTGAATATCACATTCACTAAAAGTCTAAACCAGTAACTGTTAAGATAGGGCTAGGAAGCACGTGCAGCCAACAACTAGGCACACAGCTTAGTAAACAGTTAACTGTATAGGCCACATACCTACTTCAAATTCAACATCTATGCCATTAAGGGTTTAACCTGACCATAACTTGTATCTGCATCCATGCACTAACTTTCTTTAGCAGTAGCTGAGTAGCAGCAGAGATTAAGACTTGAGATTATAAAATAACTATATAATACTACATATATTCATCCATGTGCAGTGAATGCTTGTTTTTAATGTCATAATTACAATAGATTACATTTACATATAAAATATCTGACAACACAACTCCCAGTAGTAGAACAATGGTCAAAATAAAACAAATATAAATCAATATTGACAAAATACAGATATTATACATTTCAAAGTATATGTACATATGACCAACCCAGATGTTTTTCATTCCCTATAAAAGTCATTTTAAAGTCAATGGTCTCAATGATTATAACATTCATATAAACAAATTTTAGTTCCATAATCATCAAAAACAATTACAAATATGAAGATAGTAGTAGCAGAATCAACAATTTGTCCAGCATCTCTATATATATGAAAAAAATATCTGTTGCTTGGTACAAAGAGAATATATAACTTCAAATGCTGTGATTCATATATACACATAAACGAAAACTCTGTCAATGAATGCAGATGACAAACAGTTCTTGAATAGTGTGCATGACTGAGAAAGCGGAGTATAAAATCCCATCATGATTAGCAATTAACTAACTAACTTAATTAACCGACAGACACTGTGCCGATCACAGTGATCGATACAAACATGATCCAAATACACAATACACAGCACATCAACGTCGGGTACAGGGTGACAAGATCTAGTACTCGATGTACACAACTAGCGCCCAACCTATTTTGTAACGAGAACCATGAAATGAATTAGTTTTGGCAAAATTGGCAAGTTTTCTATTAACTTTTTTTGCAATTTATCCCAACTACTGGTACATTTTCTCAATACTTCGTATTGTTATGCCATATTTGTCAAAATACTTGCTACAAACAATGAGGAACACCTGCAGTATATTATTCTGTTCGACTGACAAGCATGAAGCTGTACATGCTTCCTGTAGCCAGCATTCAGCATCAGTTCATGTCAAAGTTTAATCCGAGGACGCTAGTAATCACTAACACACCTACAATCCTGGACTGTGAACTTAATACATCTGTTGAAAGGAAACGGAACAGGAGTTGTTACGGGAAGTGATGATATTGCGGACAGTTCACAACTGAATTGCTAAACTGGACTAATATGCTAACTACTCTTTAATGCAGTACAAGATGTACTTCTGACTGGATGGATGGCTGAAAGTTAGCAATCAGAATCGTTAAAAACTATGATTCTTGCTCACACTAACAGCACACAGTGAGGGGAGATTGAGATTACTTCACCATTATTGTTTGCAAAAATATGGGATGATATAACACCTCTGTCATAGATGGCCATGAAATTTGATACCTTCCTCATAAAATAGATTCGGCGCTATACATAATTGCTACAAGTGTCATCTAACGACAATTTGAGAGTAAAAAAATATTAATCTGTTATCACAAGGCTATCCATAACACAGGTGATCTATAAATTGCGGACAGGTGTTGCTGAAGCAATGTCACCATGGTGCACACGGATCTGGGCAGTGCTGCAGGTAAGTTTCCATTCGTCCCGAGTTAACTTGCATCAGAGCCGTGTATGTAGTTAACTGCAACAAACATTTCATTATGCACACCTGACCACTCACGACAACTAAGTAGTCATATTGACATGCATGCCGATGTGCCAGGCAGTGTGGTGGTGGCGTGAAACTGACCTTTGACCCTCTGACTTCAGGTCAATGCATGACAAGTGACTGGCATACACCGTATGTCTACAAAGTTTGGTGTTAATAGCTCAAGCCTTTTTCCTTATAGAATGCATACACACACAAAGTCATAGACACCATTGATCACCCTAAGTGTTGAGAAACATGGTACTGCAAGCAGATGATGGTTAGCAGATCACAGATGCCGCCGAGTGTCAGTACTGGTGACTGGCATGCAGTAGTCCCGACGGGTGTGGTGGTGTGCGGCCATTCGGACACCGATAAACTGTCACTGCCAGCTTGAAAACACCCAGTCGGGGACGTCAAGCCAGCAAAGTTATGGAACTCTGTGCTGATCGATTTATATGTTTAGTTCTTTTCCACTACTTTCTCTCTTACGGTTCTGTCCGTGCACTACACTAAGCTGGCCAAAACTGTATTAAAATGATTTTATAGATGCAATGCGGTAATCGTAGAGTATGGAAAACATATCACATGAGTGACGTCTGACAAATGTGATAACTCACCTTATTCAGCACCGGTCTGCTTGACAGAACATCAAATAATCCAGCAAAGCCAACATGCTGTAACAGCAAATAAAACAAAACACTGTACAGCTTCATAACTACAACAACTTGCAGTTTCTGTTTTACTGGTCTTCATTTCTGGAGGAAGGTTCTCCAGGCTGGAACCACTCCAGTTGGCCTCGGCCCCAAAGAGAACTTGTGGTGACAAGTGGGGTAGGTTACTCTTATTGTGTGGCCTGGTGGCGCAACGGTTAAAGCGCTGGACTTGCGAAAATTATGACTAAAGAGGTCGCGAGTTCAACTTCTGGCAGTTTTGCTGTCAGGTAATGACCTTGGACAAGCTGTTCACAGTCAGCGTCCTGCAGTTGGGAAGGTAACCATAGGTCTGGTGTCGCATTGCTGTTGCATTCCACCTACCATTCCTACATGCATTTTTACAGACGTGGAGGCGCAGAAATGCTATTTGCCAAAATAAGAGCTGCAGGAACAAACATCCTTGCATCCAAATGCATTTTATCCACTGGTGTAGGATTCAAGATAACTGGCTGAGCCATTAAATCGAAATAGTAATGTTTACACTAGCATTGTTTTACAACATCTAAATATTGAATGTGAAAATCCAGATATCAAATTTCATCACAGTTGCATGACCAGTGTTAGCGCTATAATTGTGTATCAACTAGCGGTGCATTCGTGCTGTAAGTGCTGGGTGTGCGTCAGGAGTGAGGACACTGAGACTGCAAGCAAGCTGTACCGAAGACTGATTGCTGCATTCTCAGCATTTCAGTTTGTTTAATCTGACATCCGCTCAGCCGGTCGGCACGATGAGAGGAAAAGTAAGATTAGAGGGGTGATCATGCTCGCTATCTCATGCACAGATCAGAGAGACTCACGGACAATGAGTCAGAGAGAAACAGCTGGAGACACGCCGCACAGCTGCTAACCACTGTGGCAGTAATGCAAACGGATAAAGATGCCCAAACTTACGATTGTCATTTGGTCAATTTTATATCCGGATACTGATTTGAACCATCGACATCCGGATATCCAGATAGCGGTTAACAAGCCTAGTTTATAGTACAACAAAATCTTCACTGCAGTGACAGAAATTTTAAAACAACCTGCTGCGTCATGTTCTGCATACACCGGTGTGCCGGCCTCCGTCTGTCATCCAGAAATAATGGTGACTTCCAGTGATCATAGTTCGTCTCCAATATGTACCATGTGCCGTTTGTACCCATGTTCAATACGTCAAGAGTTTTCTCACGTGAACGAGTTATAATGCATGCCTAAATCACCACCAGTCATTCAGCCACAGTGACAATAATAGTACAGTTAACTATAAAACCACTGCTCAAGGTCACAATAACATTCTGCCACAAATATCTTGATAAACAACTACAATGGTGTTACTCTGTAATGTCACTAATGTGCATCCATAAAAAATGTCTACGCATGACAAAAAGCAAACATTTTATCATCCCCCGACCTTGAATTCTGGCACATATCATACTAGCATAGTTTCATCTGGCTAAAAACTAATGCTTAGTCACATTGTTTGATGTCTGTCCTGAAAATAAATCTAGCCTGTTCTTGCAATGGCATAATGTTTACACACTCCCAAACGTCTAACAAAAAGTGTTGAAGCAATAACAAAGCACTGTCTGCAATGAGTTGTTACATTTGTAGTGAGGTACCTCATGTGGCTTAGTGCCACCAAGAATGAAGTACGCCGGCGCCATCATCGTGGTATTGCTGAGCAGTTGCTTGGCCTGCTCATAACTGGTGGCGTCCTCTAGCGTGTGCCGAGTCAAAAATGACATCCACATGCCACCGCGATCTCCCGTCAGCCACTTGAAGATGCCTACAAGTTGCATTAAGCCACGATTCACTAATGAGCTACGTACATATAAACTACTGTACATGGATAACACTGGACATCAATCAATTAATGTCCAATCTTAGTAGAGTCATGTACTTATAGACTGTGTGATAAAAAGAACATTTGACGCCATCATTTTTGTAATTTTAACTGACCAACACATGGCATGTTAAAAACTGTATACAGGGTGTGTCAATAAAAAACAATCCCTTAGGAAAAATTCATTATCTCAGTTACTGTAAAAAATTTTTTCTCCAAATTTATAGCTTTCACACAGGAGGATTCGCGCCACATACGCAGCAAATTTCGTCATAATATTTGGTATTGTTTAAAAATTACAACCATTTGAACTTAAAAGTACAGTTTTCTAAGTGAACCAGTAATTAAACTGCAATTTTGATGTAAAAATAACAGAAAATGCACCATATGGATGTGCCAATGGATTAACATGTGTGAGATACTATGCTAAAACACTATCAAAGAAATACGCCAAAGCTGGCCAATGTAATGCTGAGATAAAAGACGATTTTGTCGACGATACAGAATGATTGACTTCACGAGTTCATTGATAAGGCAATTGTATCGTTTTGCAACAGATTTTGATCGTGTGTTGCCGCAACAGGTGGGCACGGACATTGAGAACAGTCCGTTTAAATACAGAGTGAGCTATAGGCATCTGACATTCATGATTGATACATTTGAACTGTTGATGAAAAGCTGTAAACATTTGACTTGTTATTCATGCATATTCAATGTGCAACTGCACGTTCACTTGAAAAAGTGAACTTTAAAGTTTAAACTGCTGTATCTAAGAAACTATGCCAGTTATTTCAATCAAATTCACAGGATATCTTGTGTGAATACTCGCATAAAAAGTCTGAAAGTTTGGCTCAAATCCATACTACCATGACTGAAATACAGGATTTTTTCTATGGGATTGTTTTTTATTGGCGCACCCTGTATACTAATAATAATTTGACTTGCAGAACACTCACTTCAAGTAACCCCTAAAGTTGTCTTTTTGAAATAAAAGATAGAAAAATGAAGACACAACAGCTACAGTATTCAAATGGTGTGTGAGATGCAAAATGTCAAAAATCTAAGATTATGACTTCTGATAAACTAAGTAAATCACAGTATGTGTGACACTACATCTTTGCTTCAACTTATCTCCTTTGACTAACTATGACTGAAAGAAACTGAACAGATGGTATCATAAAAGCACAGATGCCAGTAGAGTTAACGTAATTCAAGAAGTGAACGTACCAATGTAGCCACCGTCAGCGTTAAATCGTTCATTCATTGTCAATGTGAAAACACCCTGTACAACACCCACTCACAGATTATGAATCCAAAACAATTTCCAGCAATTTATCACAGACCAACAACAACGTGAAAACACATTTCTTTTGCATTGTCTCGCTACCAGGTTAAATAATATATATAAATATCTCTAACCATTATCTTACGTAACAAAAGCATTGCCTTAACAATTTATTTCTGTAACTTTTTTGCTAGTATACATTGATGTATTGTATTTGTGTATAATTTTCAGCTATTTTTTTTAAATTTCGTAGTCTGATTTTGTAATTTGTATTTGTTTGATTGTGTTGCTATTCGGTCTTTGACCGCAATTTCTAATAAACTTACTGTTACAACATCTGTCTAGCTGTATGTCTTTGTTTCAGTGTTTGCATTTGAGAAAAGAAAGAAGGTCATTTCGAGAATGTATTATATCTATACATCAACAACAACTTTGTGACCATCATAACTGCTCCGTGTTAAACAGCACTGCCAGTTAACAGCTGAAGCATTTTGTTGGAGCAAAGTTTACTGCCTGCGTGCTCTGGTTAATGGCCATTGGTGCACTAGAATTAGGAAGAAGGTTCACTGTGTGTTATCCTCATTGTCTCCAACCAACAATATATTGACACATTTTTAAATGTAGTGCACAACGACAACAAGAATAAAACTACAACTCTGTTGGCTGATGTTCACATAACAAACTTAATCTCACAAATTGTGATATCTGACACTGACCGGTTTGATGGCTGTTAGAATGCCGATATAACCGGCAAAGTTGACAGACTTAAACAGCGTCCTGTTCTTCCGCTGCCAGTCAATAGTGATAATCGCCGGCCGCAGTACTTCCGTCACTTCCCACGTGTGATTCTGTGGATCCCAGCTACACACCGCATTGTGAGATAAACATGATTCTCTGCCAGCAAACTGCACAACTTCTTTAATTGTAACTACTTTTTGTTGCAGCGAAACAGCAGCGAAACAAAAAATGTAAAATAGATGGGTGTGCATGGACTGAACAGTGGAGATCATTTGAATATTTTTGGCTAATTCCACAAGTAACACAGATATCACACGAAATTACACCAAGGTTCACCAAAGTCTTGGGCACACTCTGTTGAGTATAGCCAGTCTGACAATGTGCTCTGTCTGATACTCTGTACCTGGCAGAGTTCAATCCAAGCGTCACTGAATAAGGTTGTTTTACACGGTATGCAGCCAACATATCACTGGCTGTTTCCATCAAGACAGAGATTTCCTCAGCACTGCCATAATAACCATGTGATGATCCTCACCAAATGAGGCCCAATTGAATTGAACTGAGCAAGGTTTAACGTCCCACCAAGCACATTGTAGGTCATATTGGGGATGGGTTTTATAGGTCAAAAGACCCAACCAACAGTGTCAAAGCACTGAAGGAAGAGAGGTCCCAAGGACTGGTCTTCAATCCCACTAGATCCACCCCACTGTGCTGACAATAACGCAACATATATGCAGTATGAAAAACAAAAGCACAAAATAGACACAGATAAACACAACTAAATCTAGGCTATGCACAGTGAAATGCACCCATGTGACAAAACCCCCAAATGAGGCCCAAACTAAATGACAAAAGTACTGAACATCTTTCCAAGTCTGATAGTGACTGTTTATGCAGGTGCTTTCAGTAACACAAAATGTATAGCATTTTAGTATCTAAATGTTAAAAAATTTCAACTTAAATACATAACTGAGTACATGTAGTATAAACAGATGTTAAGCAAAATTTTTACCCCATGAAAAGTCCAAAGTCAAGATTTCGTGCATGATATAAAGAACCTGTCATCCACAACAATGAATATGTCAAATTATTCAACACATTTAAATGTTAATAGATAATGTAAATTAACAGTACAGATGCACTAATAACAAAGCTATATGACTAATATGTGTACTGTGTACTTTGTAATGCATATTACTTGCATAACATTGATGAAATACGCAATGAAACAAAAAATAATTGAACACACATTTATTTTTATTTACTTGTCACTAATTTTGTGTTACAGTTTTGTGCAACTTACTATCAACTTTTTTAACACATGTTGTACATAAGATACATTGTATTCTAACCACATTATTTAAATTTAAAACCACTGTTTAATAAATAATATTGGAACCAAAAAGTACATCTTAAAAACTCGCGGTCATTTTTATTGTAGACATTAAAATACTAAAAAGGTCTGGATATCATACAACAGATAAAACTCGCATATCAATTAAAGTTTCACGTCCCACTAAATACAAAAACAAGTCATTTAAATGTGTTTATCCCATAAATCATTTAACACGACACTGAAGACATTAAATCTGGTACAACAAAACTGGATGTGCACCAATAAAGCAAAAGATACTATTACCAAAAAAACAAATAATAAAAATCTACAGTCAGGTTTGACTGTCCAACATCGAAATGTATTAGGATTAGTCTCACAGTGCACTATTCCAAGGCTTACATGGTTCACAGGCAGCATAAGATTCAATCATAACATTACGTGATCTACATCAGAGACAATCATTCACAAACTGCAGCACAGACCGTCTGGTGCTTGAGCAATAATGGACGTGCACACGGTGAATATTTCATAGAAGATGTTGTACAGAAACACTTCACCTGCACAGAATAATATAAAATACTATGTATCTATCTATACAATGCACAGCATACATATAAAATATTAAAAATTCCAAAAGACATGATACAAAAACATGACCATTTTGACAGCCACGGTCCAGGTATATCAGCTCTTAAAAGGACAACCTTAATGGCTCATCATCATTATCATAACATTGCAGCCAGCAGAGGACATTAATTGCATTTTCCATTCATAGCAAAGCAATGGCATACCCAGGATTTGCATTTTTTTGGGGGGGGAGAGGGTGCCAGATTCTGGTTTATCAACCATAGCTTTGTAAGTGCATGATTATTGTATGTTACATACATACTTGGATACTAGCTATTTGTTTGTAATACATATGATATAAAATAACCAATGAGTAAACTACATTAGTGTAATTACTCACAAAAGACAAGATCTATCTCACTCGATTGTTTTAGGCATTTACTGAAAACGTACTTGTATAAGTGTTAGGCTTGGTTTCTGTGTCGCCACAGGTGCCTTTGTGACGATTTATTGTTAACTGTGCATTTTTGAAATGTCTCCTTATTATTATTATTATCTAAATATTATTATTATTATTTTTTTTTACCCTCGGTATCAAGGATCCCGAGGGATTTGGAAAAAAAATTAATCTAAGAAATTGTCAGACTGACCATTACTCCGGGCAGTCCTCACGGATAAACGAATCGTGAAGCAAAATGCTGTTGTAACGC
>Ga0209782_1002656_pt1 | contig 10050 bp, 8 predicted proteins | sample WorMetmaBAHAMAS1_FD_187390 | JGI IMG/M metagenome (GOLD analysis project Ga0209782, IMG submission 187390) | Marine gutless worms symbiont microbial communities from Max Planck institute for Marine Microbiology, Germany - Inanidrilus... | ecosystem: Host-associated > Annelida > Digestive system >...
CCCGTTCCTTTTGCACTGTATTTCTAGCTGATCACTAACATGTTGTTTCTGTGTTGTCCTTCCTAGAGAGCTTTCTCCTGGTAAATATAACACATATTGTTTCATCATTCACTGCCAAACACAGTTACTCTAAAATAAATTTTTATTTTATTCCAAAGTCATTGGTGATGAATTTTTGGCTCTTTTTCACTGTTGGTCAGATGGAGCATCTGGTCATTAAAAATAAATTACCAGCCTCTACTCAGATTTCCCTCGAGACCTGTGTTGGGTTCCAGCTAACCCAGATTGAGCTGGACAGTGGCTGCCATTAAACGTTATACGTGACGGTAACAGGGGTATGGAAAAGTTAAAAGTCACCGAACGAGCATGGAACTGGATTATTTGGGGGATTTGGTGATTGTTACCGCACGTTAATATACAGATGTGTTTGGTTTTTGAGAAACTCGCGTTGCAGATTGTTTCCGTATGTTGAAACGTAATTGGATGGTTTACTTCACATGAACTTCACTATATTCACCGTGTGTGTTTGTGACCTGTCTCCTTTCCTTGTTCAATGCCCTTTTATTCATCCTTTTCCTCGTTCCTGTCATTTTACTGCTACAGTTGAACCTCGTTATATCAAACTCGGATAATTCGAACTTCCGCTTATATCGAGGTCGCACTTTGGTCCCGGCCGCCAGCCATTGTAACAGGTGGGAAAATATATCGGATTTATCAAACACGGGTATGTCAGATTCTCGGCTATATCGAGCATGCAGCGCCGCCCCGCACATGTCCACGGCGTCGATTATAGCGAAGTCAACATGTCTGACCGTCCGCGAGTTGGCTGGTGAAATGCGACACCACACACCGCCAACACTGTCAAGCCATAGACACCCGTGCACTGTGACGTGCGCTGATGCACTGCAGCGAAGTTAATGTCTTCCGTCTGTGTATCTTCCTGCTCACTAATCAATAATTTAAACCAGATGAATGTTAAGTGGCGTTAACAGTGTGCGTTCTCACTGCGGCCGTTATCAGCCAACGTTGGCAGTCTACGGCCACAGTGAGAACACGTCTTTAATGAACTGAAACCAAGAGAAAAACTTCCACGCCCGAACGTTTGGCAGTGCAGTGTGGGCGGCTGCCAGTCGGTATTTAGTGGCCTAGCAGGAGTGCGGGGAAAGAGACGTCACAGGCGGCGATGACATCATAACATTTTGTGCTGGTCCTTGGACTTCGATATAACGAGATTCGACTGTAATTCATTCACTGATGATTTGAGAAGTTGAACAGACATCACAATAAAGTTTTTTGCCTGTGCTGTCCACACTTTGGGGTAGTAGAGTGTTACTGGTTTGAATTAAATGTATTACATTACATTGTATTACATATATTACAGTAGTGAAGACATTATTTGGCGATCATTAAAGACGTAATTGATTGCGTCGTACTAGTGCACGTTAGCGCATTAGAAGCATTGCGTAATGCACTCTGTAAATTTTCTACTTACTCTGTTGGATGTGTTACTCAGTGTATGTTAGATTTATAGCATTGTACAATACTGTATGTCTGTATTTCTCTTAGGATTAAATTATACACTGACCTTATACAGATTGTTTTTCACATTTTTATTATTGTTGCATTTTTAGCGCGAGATGCAATATATACATCTCGCGCTTATGCTATGATGCCAGTGTCCGTCTCTGTGTCCATCTGTCCGTCTGTCTGTGACGGAAGTGCATTATAGCTAATTTAGGTTTCAAATTCCGATCCCACTTTACCGCGCATTGCAGCCGCCATGCTGCTGGCCGTGCTGCTTGCGGGCGAATCATCTCGTGCCATGCTAGCCAGTGCTAGACTCTCTTGTTAGTTCTTGTACTGTACAGAATATACTGATTGTAACGAGCTATGAAGGCATACTGATAGAATGTACAATCTTAGTTATTCAGGAACTATGTTTACTGCTGAATACGCTGTTGAAAGAAATTTGCAAACTGGTTTAGAATTAGCACAACTACTGCCATGACTTTAGTGCAAACTTTCTTTGCAACACAGTGTGCTATTCTCACACCAATATCAATTAACTCTTTTAATGCTTGTTCTGCGGAAATGTTACGAACTTTGTCTGATCACAAATTTGTATGATGATAAAGCATAACCCTAAAAGCATGAGAGAATCAAAATTGTGTTGAAAATGCCATTAAATCCTGAAGAACCAACCAGCATTCTGGTAAAAAATGTAGAGGCATGTAGAAATATGTAGAGAGTATTATGTTCAGCTGCCATTATTTGCTTGACTCAGTATATACCATAACTGCTAACAATGAGAAAGATGTTAGTGCTGAAGTTCATTAGTTACTTAGTTAGCATAGTTAGTTACCACAGTTAGCTATTTAGTTAGTTATTTATATATCTAGTTAGTTAGTTAGTTAGTAAGAATATTTGCAGCACATTAACTCTGCTAAAACCTGTTTATTTTGTACTGGTAGGTCGTAGTATTCTCGTACTCGTTGCATATTTTTAGTCTGTGTATTCATGTACAGTTAAGTCATCATATTCAAGTCATTATGATAAGTCTTTATTTCCAGTTTGTACAACATTTAACAGATATTCAGAACATAGTGTTCTTAGCTTCTTACCGAGAGTAATAATTTTCACAAAAGATGTGCTATTATTTAGCTGTTTTAATGAGAATGTGAGCAGCTGCAGTGAGCCGTTGTAACAGTCGTCATGTTCACTGTCTCTGTCGTTATCATTACTAGCAATGTGTACAAGAGCGTTAAGTAGTACAGAACGAGTGTTACTATCATTAGATGTCTCTCGTGGTGACGTGGCAAGTGTAGTCCTATTACTGTACTGTTATATATTTATAACGATGTCACGTCACCATTGCTACAAACATTCCAGCGTGAATCTGAGCGTATGCTGATAGAGTTGATTGTTTGCTCACGTTCTAAGTGCAAATCTCGTCGAAATGTCAGGCGTCTGATGGATAATGACGTCCAAATACCATTTCAGTCTTGTCCTGCCATTTAGTACTGTTGCCAAGCACAAACACTAATTTAGTTATGAAATATGGTTTGCTCATATAATGTATAATTGTATATTTATGTCGATATAGAGTACTTTGTCCACATTTTGATGGCATTAGTTGTCATTATTTCTTTGGCTGATATTGAGTGTCTGTTTTGTTATAGAGGTACAGTGTGGTGAATGTGTTCTCCATATATTGTGGTGGGTGCATCTGCTATACAGACTGTGGAAGAAATAGGCCCGCTGAGCCTGGATCTGTCGGCAGCAGTTGCAGCCGCTGACAACGGTCCGGCGGCCGCTGACACTGACAGACAAGGTCAGTGGTTGCGTCGGCGTCGTCTAGATGGTGCTCTCAACCGCGTTCCTGTCGGCTTCTACACCGACATTTGGAAACTGCTGCAGCGGGTAGATCAACAACAACGTTGTCATCCTGACATTTTCTGTCAGATTTGCATGATGTGATTTTAGAAAGTATTTGAACAATATGATGTGTTACATTTGTAACAATGAGGAATATGTTGATAAGCACAAGGCTATCAACAAGATTAGTGAAAGTGAATTATGTCAGTAAGTGAGTTTATTTTTGTCGTGCAACAAATTAGACAGTGACTGTGTTCTGTGATTTTTAGTCCCAAATATAGGTGCTTTCAGATATTGCCTAAATTGACAATGGCTAGTTGTCTGTTGCATGTTATGTGACTGTATGTAGCTGATACATGCAGGGTGGCTCAAAATAAAATACCCCACCAGACAATATGCAATATCTCTGCTATACAGTGTATCCACTGCACCTTAATTATACAATCACAACTACTGTGTAAGATAATTACTATAAAAATTACAATTTTTACAGGGGAATTTTTTGACAAACACCGGAATAATTATGATGTCATTGGCACCGATTTCAATATAAGCACTGATGAAAATTGTAATTTTTATATATATAGTAATTGTTTTACACAGTTGTGTGGGTGCAGTCAATACATTGTACAGCGTTAGATTCAGATAAGTGTCAATTTTTTGGGATTAACAGCTTCTAGAATTTTTAAAATCAGCCCACTGGTTGTAGAGATATTGCGTATTGTCTGGTGGGTTTTTTTATTTTGAGCCACCCTATATATTTGTTGCCAACATATAAGACAGAAAGTATCGGTGTCAAGGTCATCTGATAAGTTTGTTTCAGCATTGTAATAATGCGGACTTGAGAAAGGACTCAATTTCAAGATGTCCTAGTCCTTGACAAGCTAGTCTGAGTTCAGCAAAAATGGACTTGAGTCCCGACTCGAATCTTAGTTCAAACTCGAGTCCTCCAAGTCTGATTTTATGTGTTATTTGGTTAGTTTAATCCGGTCATATTTATGCTATTCCATCTGCTCCTCTGGTAACATGAATTTTCTCTAATTGTCGGCAGCAGTCAAAGGCAGGTTTTCGCATCTCAAGATGTCTGCCTATTTCATCTCTACTGACGTCTTTTATGTTGTTATCTTTGCCACGGATTGTTTGTTTTTGTTTGCCTGTCGGTGAACAGAATAAGTAAGTTGCTTAGTGCGTGGATTTTTATGAAATTTGTGATAAGTTTGCGAGGTAACCAGATAAGAATTAATTAACTTTGGAAGGTCACAGTTAGAGATCATAACCTTTAGACTTTGAATCAGATGTAGCACACTCTGGCAGAGGTATGAGCTCTGCTTAGAATTTATTTCTATATTAGAATTATGTCAGATTCCACGTTAAGTGGTTTCTATTTTGCATCAGGTAGTTAAAGAAACTTGTGGAGTTGTTAGTCGTGCGTTTGTAGTTAAGGTATTAGATGTGTTTGTAGTGTCACGGTCTATCAGTTGGTGGCCATGTTCTGTCAGGCAGTCTTACTCGTGAGGTCAGTACAGTTTATTCTTGCAGCAGCAACGTAGCCGTCTAATCTCTCCTCACAGCAGTGACTGTCTTGTCAGTAGAGAGGGAAGAGTACCCAAACTGTTGTATGCTGTATTGTGTACAACAGTTGTGCACAGTGACACACACACACACCTACACACATGTGAATTCATTTAGTTCATTTGTTGACCAGGGGCCGTATGCATGACGCAGTCATAGGCTAGTCTCAGACTTAGGCCTATATCGGTCGTAGTTAATCTGAGACTAGCGATGCACGATCGTCCGTATGCACGTATGATCGTACGTACCAGTATAAGATTAGCTTTAATAAAGACGTTAAAAGGGATTTGACGAATTCTGAACATTCTTCTTTACGAAATCGCTAATTACGTCATCGAAGCGTCACGGCAAATTTCCGACTAGCAAACTTACACCTAGTCACGAGCAGGACTAAGGTACGACCGCTGTTTCGACCGGACTAGTCGCTAAGTCGGCGTCATGCATCGCGGTTTAGTGGCGAGTCGGTCATAACTCAATTTTAGTCTCGGACTAGCGCTTAAGACCGCGTCATGCATACGGCCCCAGTAGTCTAAGGGGACAGTGCGGCCGTCCAACAGATGTCAGTCACGTCATCTGATCTGTTATTGCTGCTGCATGCTACATTCTTTGTCAACGGATTGAGCTGGTCTGGTGTACATTCACGATTCCGCATTGTCAATGTCAATTGTAGATTTGTATAGCGCATAATCGCAAAGCCTCTAATGCGCTGATATCTTGTTATCAGCATGTGCATATATCTATACATTTATGTGTTTATAAGTGCATGTATCTATAGCTCCTAAGACTCAGTAGAAGAAGCAGAAGTAACATAAGTTGGTCTGAAGTTAAGGAAGCAAGGTTGCAGTAGCTGTTTAGCTGAGAGCCAAATGTGAAAATGCCAAGAGTGCACGTTCGCCGTTGTAGATGACTGCCGGTGAGTTGAAGTTTGCGCTGCAAGTGGAAGCGATTCTGAACCGGATCACTCAGCCGGAATACCGACAGCTGATGGTGGAGGCGATCATGATACTCTGCCTCATCGTCGAGCATGACGGCGGGAAATGTCACTGGAACGAGATGATCGTTGTCGACAAGCTCGTTCGTCATGCCAACGAAATCTTCATCAAAGAGCAGGTTGGAATTCTGTCCATTTTGTATTCACCTTCGGCTTTATTTTAACATCCGAGGTGCACGTGTGTTAATACAATAAGCAGCAGATGAAGTTTGATTTAATTTTGTTTTATTTGTGGAGTGAATATGTTACTGACTGTCAACGGACAGATAAAAGTGTACAACATATTTAACATATGTTAATGAGCACTGTCTATATTGTATCTTCTGGTGGACACTGGAGACAGAAATGAAAGAAATAGAGGCCAGTGTAAATGCATCTATTTGGAGTGTGCGTTTAACTACACAGCTAAAAGTTAAATAATTGCCTAAAACAATAATTCCACCACAACAGCACGAGAAGACATTTATTGAAAAGCCTGTAGTGGTATCAGAGAGCCAGCATATCTCTAGGGAGTTAGGCCCCTTTCACGACGAGTCCAGTGATGGACAAAGGAACAATGAGGCTTTGCCACCGGTTTAAAACAGTGTTTTGTTACTGATTGCTTTAGTGGTCCTGGTAGAGCAGTGTGCATCAGTGTGTGTGTGCATGTGCATGCATGCGTGCATATCCAGACAATAATTTGTGCTAAATGATATTTAGATAGATATTTGGTGTGATGTTCACTTTGACGCTGTGGAAAGAACGTCTCCAAAGTGACGTAGTAGTGAAGTTGAACGAGGTGAATGGTTAATCCCGAGTGTGTGATTTTTGTAACGAACCTGTTAATTTCACTTGATGAATGGTGAGAGACAAAATTGACAAGAAACTACTCGTTTAAATACTCGTAAAATTTCCATGAACCTGGAAAGTCCAGGAATGATACGGATGGGGGACGCAATGATGCGGACGCAGACGCCAATTATTTGTGTCCACACACCTTTATTCCATATAGTATCTCTGAGTATTGCTGCCATCATTAACAGTGCACTTGGGCAAGTGGGCGATCGATTGTCGTGTGTGGGGTTTACGCCGGTACAGTGTTTAATAGTGCTAAAGTGCAGTATAGGGCATACTACAGTAAGCGCCACTGGCTTACAATAGGGTCCTGGAAAAATGCTTCCAGGGTCCTGGAAAGTCCTGGAATTTTTTAACCAAGAGAGTGGGAACGCTGTAAATTATCAGGCATGTGGTGTGCGGTGTTGTCAGCGTGAGCTAGATGGTGACGTCACGCTGTGTTGCGCCGGCGTGACCGGCCGGCCGTCGGGACTGTTGAAATGTGGCGGTGCAGCCGGCATCTGTCAGAACCTGTACGATTCGGCGCCGAGCGGCCGATACGGAACGATGTCGTACCTGTGTCGGTCCGCCGTGCAGTGTCTCAGCATGCCGACCGCGCCCGACGGCAACCTGGACTGCGTAATTCAGTGATCACCGAACGCACACGATAATGTTATGTCCCACTGTTGTTTCTTATTGTTTTTTTTTCATCGTCCGGCCTCGACATCTTACGCACACTCACGCAATCATGTTGGGATGTTCTGCATGTTTTTCGCCCGGTTAACCGACTGTGTACATATTGTTTAATTCAGCTTTGCTCAGCGGTGGTTGTTGTGGTACTGTCTGTCATGTTGACTTCGACTAGTGTCCCTGTGGCTTGCAGAGACGGATCCATGCAAGATGAGGGAATATATCCCCTAACTTCTCTTAATATGATTATCACTTTAGTGTTTTTCTATCTCTCTTTCTCCATTTCACACTACATATTTTGCAAGGAGAGTATGCCTCTTGACCTGTGATGCTCCCGCTTTTAGAAATAGCATGTTTGTAACTCTGACCCACGGGCTTTGCTGACAGCAAATTATGGATCCTTCCCTGGCAGTTTGTCGGTTTTGACAGTAGAGTGGCGATAATAGCTGTAGGGTAAATGACACGATGAAGCTTCGTAAGTATGTTGGCGTGTTGAAGTGGCGTAAGCACGTGAAAAACACCGGGGGTACATTCTCCGTAACCTATTACAGATGACTTAAGGTTGTCCAGATACCAGCTTAGCCGTAAACAGAGTCATTTCTGACGGTTTGTCTCTACTGAGAATTTCGTAATGGATATGCCCCTGGTGAAATGTTGGGGGATGCATCCCTTTTATCTCCTGCAGTTGACACCAATGGGCAGTTGATGTACATTGAGATAACCTGCAGTATTTGTGTTATTTGACAGTGTACAATAATACACACGGAGGAATGCCAGTAAAGTTGTAATAACAACAATGAATGTCTGTAGTTAAGTATTTTGTGCACAGTTAATATGGCTGTATAAATATAGCAGTTTGAATATTGTGAAAAATGATTTATACTTTTTGAACAGACTATGAAGGTTAGCTTTCATTATCGGTTTGTATAGTTAGAATTACATAGTATACATTCATGTTGATAGTCAGTAAAATTACTATAAATAAATTTCTTTCAATACACAGGGTCAGCTTAATTTTGGGAGCAATTAGCGATGCACATGATCATGTGAGGTTCCAAACGTGAGTATTTTTGTGTTAATTTATGAGAGTAATACTTGTTAACCAGCTAAGATATGTAGACCTTTGTGTGATTTAGTCAAGATATGTTACTGTAATACTAGTCAGTTGCCTGATGTGGATCTGTTAGATAAGTTCAGTTTATATTATAAATATTTTTTTCTTAGTATTCTAATGTGTTGTAAATTTCAGCCAATACAGCCAAGTGTTTTGTGTTTGAGATGAAAATATTTGGCACATTTGCTTGCATATAAAATGATCATTTCATGCAGTGCTTGGATTCCTTTTACTATCTAAAATGAGATTTTATTAAACAGGAAGCATTCAAGTTTCTTTCTACTGCCACCATCAATGATAGAACTAATATTTTATTTAGTGTACTTCTATAACAAGGTATGATAGTGAGTTGGTTTGGATACGAGACGAGTGTATGTGCAGAGTGAAAAATGGCGGTTATTCCAAAGTCATTCAGTTCTGATTGAATAGGAAATGTGTATCCAGTGTGATCCTATGCAGTTATCCGTATGCAAATATCATTCTGTTGCAGGTTTATATGAAATTTCGTTTAATTGCCACAAATTTACACACAGTATGCTTGTCTGTGTCAAGTGCTGTATCTCCAGTGTGAATGTTGCCATTGTGACATTTATTATCTATTATCTTTGCCCAGTTGGTGTGATGTGACATAGGAGAGAATATTTGCAAATACATTTGGTCGTGTGAACTTCTCTATGACTTACTGCTAGGCTTTCACATTAAACGTCTTGAGTGCAGCATTTCTTCTGGAGTTCTCAGTAGTTGTCGAAATAAACTAACTGTTTCTGAAGTTTGTGAACTTTTTGTTTCATTTATAACAATGATACACATGCAGTAGTAAACTTGAAGGACCTGGTGCTCCAGTTTTGCAAAGCATAAAACTTCTCTTTCGTTCAAGTTATTTTATTTGTGAATCTGGACTTTATTACCAGAGGAGGTAGTAACATCACTGATCGTCATAGTTTAAATAAGACAAGCCCTGGAAAGTCCATTTAGTAAAATTAACTTAACTGTCAAGCTATGATCAAAGTGAACAAAGATGATAGCTGCGTGTTAAGTATTGCCTTTATTTGAGGATATATTATTGCAAAGAACACTGCATTAAAGATGGCCTTATTTGTTTACAATCCTCCATAATGTTAAGAGCACATGATGGTGCAATCTACCAGTTATTAAGGTCAAAATAAAAGGCAATGTTATATTATATGTTTTGAACTTCATCCATTTACAATTTCTCCCTTTTCTCGACTGTAATGTAACAGAATAACAGTCATAAATTGGGCAAACACGTGCTTTACTTTTTGCAGACGTGATGGTGAAGAATGGTGATGATAACGGCGGTATCAGGCGTGATTCAGGCCGTAGAGTACTCTTAGGCTAGAATAGAGCACGCTGAGGGAGACCAACAAGACATCGCTAATCGCGATCTTGATTAAAATTTGTTCGTTTGCTTACTGCTCAAAATTAACCACGAAATTTTTAGAATCTAAATAAAGATTCTATGGTCATGAAATAA
>Ga0209782_1002657_pt1 | contig 10049 bp, 5 predicted proteins | sample WorMetmaBAHAMAS1_FD_187390 | JGI IMG/M metagenome (GOLD analysis project Ga0209782, IMG submission 187390) | Marine gutless worms symbiont microbial communities from Max Planck institute for Marine Microbiology, Germany - Inanidrilus... | ecosystem: Host-associated > Annelida > Digestive system >...
CACACACACACACACACACACACACACACACACACACACACACACACACACACACACTATTCTTCACAACTGTAATTATGTAAATCGAGACAGTATTTGGCAAAACCACGGCACAATACAGTTGCAATGTACACAATGACATTCAACAAACACACATAGGCATAAACTTCTATTAGTAGAATGCTAGGCCTAACCCTCCCCCCACTTTTTAAACTACTAGGCTTGAGCCCACCCACTTTTTGTCATATGCAATGCCTACTATGAAGCTGTCTTCTACAGTGGAATAGACAATAAAAATTACTCAAAATAGAAATGAAATGCAACAATATTCTTTCAAAAAGGATATTTCAGCAGTTTACAGGATAACAGAAATGGGCAAATGTGCACCTCATTTGCAGCTACTCTGCCCCAGGCCCCCCGTTATATGCTTGTACTCCATGCCCCCAATTTTACGAGAAAGTTTAAGCCTATGATGACACAACATGAAATTCAGTACCACTTAACTGACAAGACAGAAGCCACATACATATCAAAATGTTTGAGAAAAGTCACCGTAGAAACAGCAGGCATCAGCTATCAAATGCTGCGCAAATCTATTACGAGTTAAAAACAATTTGATGTATAAAATTCAGACTGAGCCATGTTTCCAAAATAGTGGACAGCTCAACTGCAATTGTAAGTCAACAAAAGTGCACAAAACTGCAACAAATATTAAGCTCAAACCGCCGCATAACTACAGGGTGCACAAGCAGCTTAGGTCACAACTTATCAACAAAAAACAATACTTATTTAGTTACACTACCGCTGTACAAACAAAAGCATAATGCTTTTGCTCAGCTGGAGTTGTATGAAACATATGCAGCGCACTTATGACTAAAAAGCATAATTTTATGTACAGATAAAGTAGGACGTTTGTAACAAAAACTGCAGAAAGATTAGAACACAACACTGTGTGCGATTTCAGTTTTAAAAAAAACAGCAAAATTGTGGGGTAACATTTTCCAGTAATTAAGTCATAGCACTAAGGACTGATGGGCAGTTTATAGAGTTACAGCTAAAAACTCTCTGCCCAGTATGCCACAAATTTATTACCAAATCTGAAGCTGTGTGAATGAGACACCAAGATAAAAAAGACTTGAGAATATAAACATTATCATATTTTAGCATTTTTGTCATAACTACTGGAAACAAATAAAGGTGACCAATTTTTGGATATGCTGTGTAAGAACACTACAAAAGTTTGTCATTCTGTGACTAAACACGATGTCAGCACAAAAAAACCGAAACAGGTCAGCACAACGGCAACTGTACACAGCAGAGCCAACGACGAGTTAAGTTAGTTGCTCCAACATCATATACATACATCACGTGGCGGCAAAATCATTTACATTTCCCGCAAATCTGCCTCAAACTTGCACAAACAGTACACAGATGGAAAAACAGAGCTAGCAGTTCAGTGGCACAGTGCTTGTTGCTTCTGTAAGTACTCTCATTTCATTGGACCAATCCACCACTTGCCTTACTGCCAGGCTGCTCAAGCTCCTAGCCTGGGTGGACAATCTGGCAACCAATTAGAGACCAGCGATCACTCCAACATTGTGTCATTTGCTGACTTTGTTCACGAGCCACTCAGCCACATGCAGTCAAGACATCTGTCATAGATGTAAAAGCTAGGTTCTGTGCTTTGAATTAGCGGACCAAATTCTGTTTTGTCTTTCCGGTTTTATAGCTGTGGTTTTTCACCAAAGAAAAACGGAAGCCATTATTGTTTTAATAATTTTTGCAGTTTTATTAGATGAAATAGTAAAGTAATTGTTTTCAAAATTTCATGGAAAGTGAATAAACGGTTGCAGAGATATCACAATTTTTCGACTGTACACCCGTATACAATTTCTGAAAAAAAAGAACATCAGGCCCACAATACACGAAACAACAGAAAACAAGTCTAGCAAAACAAAAGTAGTTTTTTAGAATAAAAACTTGACACAGGTTAAGTTATCAATGACGTGATGGAAATATAAAACTAGTTATAAATGGCAACAGTAATAACACTGCAAATGCTGCTTGCTTATTCATCTACATAATACAAAACAATGCAATGCACCGATGAAACAGCAAGCCAGAAAACTACTATAGACAAAAATATTATCTTTGATGGCTGTACACTACTTCACCTCTTGACTAGAAAACAAGTAGATTAGTTTACTAGTATAGTTAATATGTATGCTATTATGCTGGACTTCATGCTATAAACGAAGTAGATTTTTCCAGAATTTTACAAATTATTCACATTTTTAAATTGCTAAATATTAATTCACATTACTGAAAAATGTGACATCTCTTCATTGGCAAATGGACTAGCACTACAATATTTCCATTTTGTAAATGCCAGGAAATTTTACAAAAATTATTTTAAGCTGGTCTTGTCAAAATTACGAGCATTTAACACACATACAAAAGTTTTTGTGTTTTTCATACACTGTCCATCCACAATTCCTTACATTGTGCTGACCTGAAATGGACAGCAACATAATGCATATTAACTAGAATGTTGTCCATGTAGTGAAATGCGATACTTTCTCATGTCCCGTCGCGAGGAAACTAACCAAATCCAACAGCAAACATGCAATCATCCTAGACTTCTATATTGGCTATGGCTTCCTATGAGATTTTTGGAATGGATAAACAAAGACAGTACAAAAACTACTGAACAGTGACTAGCTTTTGATGCTCATATGGATGCATCATCCATGTTACTCTGGTAGCGACACCTAGTGAATACAAATAAAACAATATGCAACTTTTAGTAGATACATGGTGAGATAGGCCTTAACAGAGGTTTACACCCTTTGAGCGTTTTCTCGCTGGATTTATCCATGTCCCACTGAAAACTCAAAAGCCGGTCTAACATTACCTAAAGCTATTGTCACAAGTCTAGCAACATGAGACATCGATGAATATGCTAAGAGTTAATGTTGTGGATCTGTAGAGTGCTAATAATCTTTGCCACTGTTCACAACATAATTTCTAGCACAAACGTACTTTGTAGTTGCAGCAGTCTCACACAGTACAGCTTGTAACAGTTACTTCACTGACTTAGTTCAACAGATGTTACCGTATCAAATCTGTCTGCTGTATTTTGCATCGCATATTACTGCGCATAAATTCTAAGACCCCTTTCACACTAGAAATTCTCTTTCGAAAGATGAGTCACCTGATTCTTTCGCATTATAGAACAGGTTCTAGTTTTGCAAAATCCACTTTCAACAATTAACTTTTATTCTACTACTGAAAATGGAAAACGGTTGTGTGCAACAGAATTTTTATTATTTGATAACTTACAACTTATTGCAGACAATGAACAAGATCGTAAGTGAAATGGTGCAGCTGAAGTGATCACTTTTGAAAAATAAAAAGCAAATACTAGTTTTGTCCAGCTCATGCTAGATTAATCCAAAACTTGTACTATTGCAGCTTCTCTCTACAGTGAAATTTTAAAAATAAGTACAAATTCCCTAAATTCAAGCAGATATGCCACGAGCAGTTAATATTTACCAGCAACTACACATTATTCGGGGCAATTCAGTGGCACACTTTCACTTGGCACATCTTCTTTGGACTCAAACAATATCATGCCTTGCTATTAGGTTGTCGAGCCAAATGACCCAAATAGGCGGAGACTGGCAATGCTGATTGACAGCTAGTTAAAGAGCAGAGCGCAGAGCAGCACTGTGCCATTTTATCAATTATGAGCACATTGCCACTCATCAGCACTATAAAAATGTGCAATTTATCAACATATGTGACAGAAAAAAATGCACACATGCACTGAAAGTGTCACTGTGAAAAACATATTCTGGCTAATTAATGTCAACAATATTGACAGTCAGTTGCGACATTTCACCAAAATATGATACCAATTACTCAGAAACCACAGTTCGCGTCACGGCATTGTCAAAATCAATAGGTATCCAACAATGCTGCTGTACTGCTTCAGATGTGCTAAGCGCTAAAAATAACTATCTCTGCAGCACCACCTGTTGCCCCTCTACGATGGACTCATCCTTGGGTTCATGAGTGTTGAAGGGGGTGTCAGGTTGCATGCAATTCAGCAGGCTGCAGTTTGTGCACAAATAGCCACGAAAGCAGCGATCAGTTCTTGCATCTTACGAGGGACATCTAACGAGAAAACCTAAGAAGTCATAGCGACATGCAGCACAGCGATGCCTTCTAATGACTATATACACACAGCTTGCACTTGATAGCCACATAACTTTGTCCTTTCATCTCAGGAACAATGCACACCAACGGACTATATCTCTACCAATGTTGATGTTGATAGCTCAAACCATTTTGCCTTTATCGCACGGACACAACACACACACACACACACACACACACACACACAGACAGATGCCACTGAACACCCAAACCACTCGGCTGCCGCCAGTGTGGGTAACAATGTCTGAAAACAGTTCAACCGCCATCCACCGTTAGATGTTCTACCGTCTGAAGTAAGTTTACAACGATCACAGAAAACACACGAGAAATTGAAGAGTTTGAAACCAGACGCCACGTTCATCACATTAACATCACACACACACACACACACACACGAATGACTAGCTAACAAGTTTTCTCTCACAGCAGAGTCTAAAAGAAAAGTTTACTGTCACATCGGGGCTACTCTGAAACAACATGAAATTATTGCTTTGCAAACACGTTGACAGAATTTTTGATTATCGCAAACAAATGGGCAGTAAGACGTAACTGGAACAGCGTTAATTTAAAGCCATAGTATTAACAGCTTATTATTATTATACAGATTAGTTAACCCACTGACATCATTATTTGCTGTATGCTAACACTGTACTAAACACCATTTTAATAGGACTAGTTACACTGTATTTAATAGTGCTTCAATTTTCTCAGTAATTATTACCTATTAATTATTGTTATTATGTAGTCAGCCGGGACTGCTGCATCCACTCGACTGATGGAACACGTCCACAGATCAGCGTGTGGCGTGTTGCCGACAAACCGAGTATGATTTAGCCAACTGGATTTATTCAGAAAATATCTAGTGTCAGCAGAAAATTAAGAATGATATGTGTAGGGTTGCAACTGAAAGATTAAGCTAAAGGCGAAAAGCAACAAAGAAAATGAAGACGTTACTTGGCAACAGATGTCTTATACAAACAAAGAAATTGTCAGTATCAATATAATCTTGTTAACATCATCTGTACCATACACGATCCACTTGACAATAATCGATATGTATGAAAGTACAAACTAAAATTGACGTTGATCTTCTTAGCCATGCCCTGCTTAAGGTTAGGGTTATTTCAGCTTGCACTTTCATACATAGTGGACAAAATCGGCAATCAAAGAAATTAACAAACATTACACACTAACAGAGCATCGGTCGGTGAATACCATGACAACTGAACTTTACGTCACAATGATGAATATTCATCGACACTTCAAGATCGACAATACACATTAACTATTCTATGATGTCCACACACTGGAACAGACGGCAATGAAATTATCACATCAGGGTGACTGCGAGATATTCAGGCATCATGAAATTCACGTGGGCATTCCCACTGACTTCCAATTAATTTTAAAAATACATCACAAGTAAATACAGTAACACTACACAGACTTGTTATCATAAAACTTGCTGACATTAGAATCCATTGACCTTTATACAGCAAATATGGGGTCTGGTAGAGTGTCAAAAGCTATCCCAGTGGGGTCTGGGGGCAGAACCCCGGCCAAAATTAAATTCAGTCAGAACTGTATTTAATTAACACATTTCTAGACACCCAGATTTCAAGGACTTTACAGATGAAATCTGAGGACTTTCGACGACCTGACCTGTTTTCAAGGACTTGAAAATGAGGAAAAAATCGACGGACTTTAAAGGACCTCTTGGAACCCTGACCGTAACTCCTTTCCCAGTGCATCTTCCTAGAATGTCCAGTCCAGCAGTCACCCTGTGTAATAAGCAACAACATAATCTGGATGGTGCTAGGGACAAACATACCACACACAGACAACAAGTACAGTGCCGTTCAGTAGCACTGCATCATACCCAAGATGTTACAACGTCCGCGACGTGACAGCAAGTTGTTAGACTGCCGATGACCACAGCCTGCGCAGATGGAGTCTACAGTCTGTCAGAAATAAGCAGCAGCTAATCAGAAGCCCACCCATGTTCCATTACTCTCAAACACAAACGGTTGGTTAACCGCGATTACACCAACAAGTTGATGTAGAACGACCAACCAAATACTTTAGCGAACAAATTAAGTCCACAGTAAAATTAGTTATCTAACTGCAGATTGACTGCCAGCCCTAGTTACCAATCCAGTCAGCAAATCTATGCCCAGTTCATCTGCTGGAAACCTGTGACCATTTTACTGCCACGTATTAGATTCATGATAGCACAGAAATAACTACGAATGTCACCTGCCTGCCACAAAACAGAACCGCCGAGAGCATATGTCTTTGAACAGCACTGTACTCGGTAAACACTTCTTGCACAATGCACAGACAGACAGCAACACGCGATCTATGCAAACAGGCAGCGGAATAACACGGCAACGCAGCAGTCCAAACAAACAATCACACGACTAGTCTCACATAATGGATATTCATTTAACCGAGCATTTCAGAGCTGTGACAAATACTTGCAACTTTACACTGGCCAAATTCCGGTTTTTCGGAATGTCCACAATCTAGCAGTTAGCAAAATGATATGCTCGTTGAACATAAGCACTGCAAATTTTCCAGCACATTTCGTGACGTGTGGCAGTTTTTCTCGGAGAGATGCCGGCACTGGCAACGTTCGTCACAACTCTATGGAGTATTTGATGACATCTATGTTGACAATGACAACGAGAACGGAGATCGACGCCAGACCACGCTGGCCGCCATCACTGATAACATCAGAGGCGTGCGATTCACAACCGTAATACTTACCAACAAACCAGCAACATACGACTGTACTAGGCCAGTATTCACAAGGTTCTCCACCAGAACAGACCAATTAAAACAACTGAGGCAAAATGGAGAGAAAAATGGAAAATGGAAGCAGGCAGATGGTTGATATCGCAGTAGGGGTGACTCATCGAGTTCACACAAATAAATGTCACTGTCTCGTACGACAGTACACACAATAAAACCACAAGTTTGCCTGAAGTTGTCACTTTCCGCACCCTACATACTGGGAGTGCTGCGAACCGACATGTAACAATTTTACAATTTCTGAGAATCGCCCGCCTCTAGCCGAAACACACAATTAATTCAGTTTTTTGGCTGGTCGTTCTCGACGATGATTTTCTCAACGAACTCGAGGAATCTCTTGGCGTACTGCTCCGGTCGGACGGTAGAAATCTCCGCGCCAGCGCCGTGTTTGACGGTCTTAGCGGCCTGCGCCGTGCGTTTCTTCACGCCGTAGTGGGTCAGAATGTCCACCAGCGCCAGGAAGTAGATCTCATTCCTCGGCGGTGAACAGTCTGCAACACACAGTCACACCGTAGCCACCATACAGTAGCGACACCTGGTGAATGGCAATGTAAAATTAGAACAGGCAGCATGCGGCTGCTCGCAGTGTGAATGGGCCCAACATTTTTCAAATGCTTCTTGTTACAAGAGTGGACTGTGAACAAACGGCTCAACTGAGGAGCTGTTTGTAAAGTAAGTAAACGGAGTTTTCACAACATGCCTCACTGCTACGGGAACTCACATGCTATACGGGATCACACAGTGTCACCTGGTACCTGACAGAGGTGACATTCCCGCCTTTACCCCAGACAATTAAGGCTGGTACTCGATTTAGCGACTCCAGAAGAATGCACGACTGAGTCGACTCGTTTGGGGGAGCAGGACTCGTGCAGGCCCAAAGAACACTGTGGCGCCACCTGGCAAATATAATTGAATGATCTGTGCTCATCGGCAATGTCACTCGTATTAACACAACTTACTTTCACTGCACTTGACAGCGAAGAACTCCAGACTCTTGTCCAGTTCTCCGGTGAAGAACGGAGCCTGGTAGAGTACAACCGGACTGTCGGGGGGTGTCAGGTCTCCAGCAGCGGCCGTCCCGCCACCCCCGCCACCCGGTGAATCCTCGTCCTCCTGGTCGTCCTCGACGTCAGCGTCTTCGAGGTCGTTGTCAAACGAGTTGTTTCGTTGGTCGCCGGTCGCGCCGTCGGCGGACGCGGCGAGGTCACAGTCGTGTATGCCGACCAGCAGACTGTAATCCATGAAGTTCTGCTTCGACAGAAACTGAACGGACACACACACACGCACGCAAACATCACTCGTTTTATCAATCTCAATTCACACACAGTCTAGACCAAACACACACGTCTCAGATAAATCAAGCAGAAGTTAAGATAATGCAACATGCGAGCCGTTGAATGCTGTCGAAGTACAAAACTCCACAATTTTCAACACCTCTCCGGTTTTCCTCAATAAAATTCGAAATTACAGGATAATGCGATCTGAGTCGGCTTTAACATGCTGGTAGCCAAGACACTCAACTATCCTCTCATGTGCTGATTTCCACTTACTGTTGTACTATGTAATCACAATCCACCAATGTCACAGACAGACAGACAGACAGATGAACGTCATGCTCATAGCACAAGTGCAACAAGTGCGCCTAAACAGCAGTCCATTTAGAAACTGCTAAATGACAAAAATTCATGCCAATTACAAGCTGGAAACTGTCCATTAGGATAATTAATTGAGTAACAACTCTTCAAACTCCTTATTTACTTACTAACTATCTGCAACCAACTACTGCTAATGTTTCTTTTAATTAAACCCAGATGAGACAGATCAGGTCCATGCACACTGACTCTCCAATGTTAGACAGACAGACAGACAGACCGACACGGTGCCACACTTCACTCCTCCACTGGGCGTAAAGAAAAAAGCAAGCAAGAATACTTGAGTACTTCTAAGACATAAATAGACGAAATCCCAAACAGAAATGATACAGCAGCTGTACTTGTTGCCTGATGATGTCGTGCATCAACTGTAATGGCAAACTGTGCAACGCCACAGTTTCAGTTGAAGTAATGGGATAAAAAACATGAGTGACGAAGAACTTCAATGGTAGAAAGCAGCTGCCGAATCAGCCAGGCTGTCTAGATATGCAGCCGGTAACAACAAAGACTTAATGACAGTATATTCAACAACAGACCTCCGTGTCAGCTTGAATTTTTGCCAGAATCTCTTGTTTCTGTGAACCGACGCAGATGACTCGGCGGTCGTTGAGAAAGTCGTTGTCCTTGTATGTCGGTAAATCTTTGGCGCGTTCCTTCTCGCTTGCTTGTCGCGCCACGGTTGAGCCCTGCACCATCGACACCAACTTTTTCTTTGTCTACGAACCTCCGGTTTCATACGCTTCAGTTCAAAACTGTTTCATCCAGTTACCAAGCACCTACAACCTAGATCTACGGCACATATTCTTGACTGTTCAAATACCTGATTTGATTCCATCGTTGCTCTGATACTGATGGTAAGGTGATAGGATCGGCATCAAAAAATTCCAGTGTCAAATTTGCATCGTTTAGTAAACTGTTAGTACAGAAAATATTCCTATCTCCACATGTTCACACTGCCTGTTTTTTTTGTTTCAGTTCAGTCTCGTATAGTTTTCCATTTCTATTTTACTATCTGCCAATATACAATACATTATACTATTGTTAACATACATACACTTTTGCCTTCAGAGTTTTAACATGGTTATTTGGGCAAGTTATCTGTCTGGAGTGAGGTGTAAATAATATGCATAACTGTCCCGCTAATGTCGGTGCCATGCTGTCATCTCCTGCTTCACTAAAAGACAGAACGGTTCTCGTGCCGGCGTACCAAAGTTATGAAATAAAGACCGTTAACGATCGGCGATCGTTCATTTGCAACAGCCGGCCCACGACTCTGGAACAGTCTACCTGACGACGTCCAGTCCGCCACATCGCTCACAACATTTCGTCAAAAACTGAAAACTCATTTATTTCGGCAATCAT
>Ga0209782_1002658_pt1 | contig 10048 bp, 7 predicted proteins | sample WorMetmaBAHAMAS1_FD_187390 | JGI IMG/M metagenome (GOLD analysis project Ga0209782, IMG submission 187390) | Marine gutless worms symbiont microbial communities from Max Planck institute for Marine Microbiology, Germany - Inanidrilus... | ecosystem: Host-associated > Annelida > Digestive system >...
CGTGACTACCATGTTTACATACCAAACACCTACCAGACACACCCTGTTAGCTCATGAAAAACGCCACTTATATATCTTCTTACTTACTTACTTACCACAACAATAGAGCAAATTACCTGCATTAGTCCGAGACCTGTTTCCGAGCTCTTAATGGTTCCTGTCGCTAACATCGACTCCATCTGACAGGTGATGTCGTTAGACCGAGTGCACGCCCGCGAAACGATGCCTACGAAATACATGTTGACGGAAACATTCATCGGTGTTGCCAGTATACGATGGTGTGTGCAGAAATGCAATGAACGAATGTGAATTACTAGAGTGACGCACAGAATGCTCAGTGTGCGGCACAGAATCACAACACGGCAAACGAGAAAACCCATATCCACATGCACACTCGTGCCAGCAACGCACACGATAACTGTGTGACCTTGACCTGTGACCTTTTGACCTCGGGGTCAATGTATGATGAGTGACTGCCATGGTGGACTGCATGTAGCAGCCACACAGGCAGACTCAGACCTTGGTGCTGATAGTTCGACATTTATATCCACAAACTCATACAAGATTACAGGTGCAACTGAGTACGGAGGTTAAATTAACATTTTCACACAAATATAAATGGAAATGTAAAGTTCTCCCATACTCGTTACCGAGCGTTGGCCCGCAGCTGATCCCGGTGTACAGGCAGTCAGCCCGCAGATGGCTTTAAGCCATCCACCCAGTGGCAGTAGGCTGCCATTACTTTCCACCAAGCCTGCGGTTACCATCCCAGCCAAAGAGCGTCACCGCCCATCGGTCACTACAAAATTACACTGCTTGGTGACAGAGGCACATGGCTGTGAACAACTTGCCCAAGGTTGTTACTCGACAGCGCGACGGCCGGGGCTCGAACTCGCAACCACTGCCTTAGCCACTAGACTATCGAGTCGCCTAAAAGACGAACAGAAAAAAAGAGACACACATACACACCTGGATCGACAGGAATGTCCGATTCTTTTCCTTTGCTTTGTTTCGTTACTTCTTCACCGATAGTTCTTTTCAACGACTTCAACCAGAATTCTATCTTCTCCTGTCAGTCAAAGGTTGGCATTTCAGCTATTATTGTTGGTATGGTCATATTATACCTTCCATATAATAAAAGCAAATAAGCAATGCTGCAATCCATGTACCTTCCGTCTGTCCCATGCCCGAAGCTCAAAAATGGTACTACCAGTTGTTAAATAGTGGGGAAATGTGGGGCAACAGTATTTTCCTTCCATGTAGGCTGGGGAATTCTGTTCCCCTAGTCTACATGACCGCTATGGGTGAATGCAGGGAAACGAGGTATGCCCCTAGCTCACAAATGGTGCATATTATGGCTATGGGTAGTACAGAACACTGATAAAAAAACGTGTTGCAAGCTGAACTCAGAAGTGACCGAAACGACAAGAAGCAATTTCCACATCAGTTCGGAATTACTCAGTAAATGGCTGCGTAATCGACATGTCCCCCCCACCAAACTGCCACCAGCAGGAAGCATACCATTTCGCCTCATGACACGTTTTGTCACTAGTTTATTAAAGTATTATTATTGCACTGCTACACAGAGACGGGAATGAAATCCAATTCTGTATTCTTTGTATCAGCGCTCAACAGAATTTTATTTTAGATTCTGTTTGAATTCAGTTCATCGCAGTGTTATGAATAGGTTAAGTTTGAGCTCAGTTCATATTCTTGGCACTTTCAGGGAAATTTTCATCAGCCACTTCCCTCCATGGGCTTTGTTATTTACTTGTGTCAAAAGACATCTTTGGTGCAAGTGGCACAGACTTTAGTGCACTGGATATCCTTTCAGTCACCAAACTAGCAGAGAGTGTCATAACATTGAAGTAAATTCAAACAGCACTAAACCCAAATGAGAAAACCTCCACTCGTCCCATCACTACTGGAAACGGTGCCAATCTCACTGGTCCCTTTGTGCTCTCCGATGCCAAAATCCTCATCCAACATCAGTATCACTCTTCTCATTCTCAGAGATAATACTTGCTTGCAGTAGTCCGTCCAGTTTGATGAGGATGTTGTGCTGTTACGGAGGATGAGAAGGTCGAGTCTGGTGACTGCGGAGACGATTTAAAAGACCAAACTCGAAGGCGCAGACACAACTACACTGTGGACAAGTGGGTGGGTCCTTTTGGCCAAGATAATAAATAAATTTAAATTTATGCCGAATATAGACTATTCGAACAGTGAACATTCTACTAGAAATTGATAAGAGTTCCTTGCCCTTCAAGTGAGTGTAGATGGGGTTCCCATCTCCCTTCCTTTGGACTTGAGTTGACACAGGTGAATAAACCACTCGAGTCTGTGATGTGTGATGTCAGACCTACGGTTACCTTCCCGGCTGTAGCGTCACTGCCATGTAACTGGTACCAAACTGCACTGCTGGGTGACAGTGGCACGTGTGTGTGAACAACTTGCCCAAGGTTGTTATCTGAAAGCAAAATGGACGTGAGTCAAACCTGCTACCTAAAAGTTGCAAGTAAAAAATAAACAAAATCTGTAATCAAACGTATTAGATCCGAATTTTTCACTGAACGTGTTGTCAATGCGTGGAATGGATTGCCAGAAGACCGGACTGACTTCAGTTCTCTGGCTCATTTTAAAAACAGTATTTTAGCTTGTGATTTGTCTTCATTTCTTAAATGTTTTAAACTTGTTTAACTGCGGGCAGCCGTTAGTTGACTCTCGTGCCTTGCTGTCCAGTCAGACTGCTCGTTTGTCATTTGTTTTATCAAATTGCTCGTGACAAATAAAGATTGACTGAAGTACCAGTACAGAACCGCTACGTTGTCATTACACTTACAACTCTGTGTAATGCATGTACCTTGAGAAAGTTCTGGTAAAGATGGCCGGCAAGCAGCACTTCTTGAAACATGGGATTATCACAACTTTCGACGCAACATTTGCCTTTCGCAAATGCAAACAACTTCTGCGTCATGTATCTGCACACATTTCAGAACAGCCAGTCAACTAACTGTTGACTAAATACCTCGTTCCCTTGGTCTCGTGGAATATAACAAGGTCCTCGATAAGAAATCTTTGGGAGTACCACAGCACTACTGCTCAAAGATCTGATTGCTTCCTAGGCTTACTACACTACCACCACCACTTTCATTTATGTTCAACCATCCCAGTTTCCTGATGTTACCGCAGAGTCCAGACTAAGTGGACCACGGCCCGCGTGCTGGCCAGCCAAGCTGAGACCATCGTCGATCGCTAACAAACATGGCCGTCGCTGATGTCTAATTAATATAAAATACTCACATGGCATTATTGGACATCAATAATCGTCAAACTAAATATTACACTTATTCTTACATTCACGTGCGAACTTTTACAAAAACCGAGCCAGTCTCTTTAAGCAATCCCACAATGCAGCCATGTTTGTTAACGAAGCCAGTCGCCCAGTCGACGGCCTCAAAATCTTCTGCTGTTCTAATTGGACGTACTGAGTTTAGATAGAATATTTATGTCTGTGAAGTGGACACATTTCTGGAACTGGCTTTTGCAGCCTTGCAGTCCCTATTGTTGCCCAATCAATAGCATCAAAGCACTAAAGACACTTATTTACAAGTATTAAATTTGATTTTAAAAAATACTACGAATAACAGCAACATCTGGTATTGCATACTGCGGCTTTTGTATTTTAATGTAAGGCCAGGACAGAATAAGTTAGGCGAGGTACATAGGTTTCACAGAAAAAAAGCGACGTAAAGCCATTGCAAAAAGACTTTTACGGACCAGACATCATTCTTGGTGTTCAAGTGTCTGCACACTAAAGGAAAAACTAAGTAATTAAAAAAAGTCATTTACCTAACACAAAATTAAGATTTTTTAGAACGTGACAATCGTCATTTTAAATGGCCATTTACCACGTTAAATTAGTTCCTCTTGGCTTCTTCAAAACTGTGGATCAGTAAAAGAAGTTTTTTTTCGTACAGGCCGCCAACTTCAGGCTAAATAACATTTTCGTTGAGAGCACACGTGCCCTTGTAATAGCTTTGCTATGTCACGGCGTGTTAGAAATTGTCATGGTATTATTATCATCATCATTATTATTATTAGATGCACCATGTGAAATCACTGTAGGAAACACAAACTGAATTAACAGAATGCATGAATATTGCACTTTGAAAAAAATGGTCGACAGAAACGTGAGCAACATACACGAGAATGTTGAACTTGTCGAAGTCGTTGTCCAGATGAATGCAAACACATTCTCTGCACACAGAGATAACTAAACGTCACACCACAAGCCGCATCAACGTGCTGTCTCAACTGTTCTGTCATCCAGCAGCGAACAAAATAAACTGTCCTACGTATCAAAAATATGACAAACAAAACAAGAGGGCCTAGCAGTAAGTAAGTAAGAATATTTATATAGCGCAGGATATCATGTGTCACACTGCGCTGTGATTTCTCAAATCCCAAATAAATGATTTTTCAGATATCGCCTGAACTGTCCATAGCTAGAAATCTTTCGCAGGCTTAACGGTAAACTGTTCCATAAACGAGGCCCTGCAACAGCAAAGCTTCTGTCACCAAATCTGTTATGGGTTCGTTTATAGTCTTAAGACAAAGCCGTGTACCACATGTCTGGGTCAGAGGTCACATAGTTAGAAGGTCGTCATCTGCACACTTGGACACACACACATCTGACCAGTTGCCCTGCCTGGACCACTCAGCTGGTCAGTAATATCTCACCTGTAATCGGTTGATGCAGGTGTTGTACAACGGTTTCACTGGCCGGAAGTTGTCGGCGCAGATATTCATTGGTCCAACGTACTACCAGCGTCTGAAGCACATGGTCGATGACAAGATCCATTCCCGAGCTCGCGGCCCGGTCCAGATCTTGAACCGACAGCCGATGGAAGGACGTTCCAGGTTTGTGCAACTACAGCCAGCGATTATCGAAAGTGACACGAGTTGAAAACATGATGGATACTGATGCTCGCAGTAGCCATGATGCGGGTAGGCTGGTAGTAAAGGTAAAGTTCTCCATACTCATTACCGAGTGTTGGGCCCAGAGCTGATCCCGGTGTACAGGCAGTCAGCCCGCAGGTGGCTTAAAGCCATCCACCCGGCGGTAAGCTGCCATTACTTTCCGCCAGGCCTGTGGTTACCTACCCAGTCAAATAGCGCTATCTGCCATTGGCTAGTACCAAATTTATACTGCTTGGTGACGGAGGCACATGGGTGTGAACAACTTGCCAAAGGTTGTTACTCGACAGCGCAGCAGCCGGTGCTCGGACTCGCGACCACTGAGTCATCAGTCCAATGCCTTAGTCACTAAACTGCCGAGTCGCCCTAGGCTTATAGTGCGATCTGTAAATTTGTCTGTGTGTCCAAATTCTAAAGGAAAAAGATAGAGCTATCAACACCAAAGTTGATAAGAGATATATTCCATGGCAGGCCGTTAGCATGCAGCACCTTGAGGTAAAAAGGATAGGGTTAGATTAGAATTGGTGAGAGACGTGAGTTTAATTCTGTTGCGAGCTGACAGCATGGAGGCACTGAAGGTCAGTCAAAACACCTAAGGTGCATACTGATATACCAGTTACATCATAGCTGCCACTGAAATAGCGGTCTTTCTTCTAGGTGAACCTGAATTAGCCAGATCCCCCTTGGTTTCTTTCCACCACTTATTCTCAAAGAAAGCCTTTGCGGTAAGGGGCACAGAATCAGATGCCTATTTTGTCATCCAGTTAACAGAGCCAATGCAGTGAAGGTACTTAACTCTTTCGCTGCCGGAGGCAACCATAGTCGACCACATATATTGTGCCAGGGAATGTGGTCGATTACAGTTGCCTCTGGCAGCGAAAGAGTTAATAATAATAATAATAAGACGACTTATAATGTGCCGTAATGTAGCAAAGCTATAACAAGGACGTGCAAAGGTGACTACCCGTAATGTTCACCTATATAACTAGAAAACCTAGCGGTATATTGTCGCGCCTCTGAGGGGGGTGGAGGGAGTTTTAATGGATGCTACTCCACAAAACCCCCAACCATGCAAAATTTTGTGGCGATCGGTTGAAAAATGCCGGAGATATCCGCGATCGAGAATTTGTGCTTCCAGAAAAAGTAGGCCAAACTTCACCAGAAATTTTTAGGGGATGCTACCCCCTAAGACCTCCCATCATGCCAAATTTCATCGAGATCGGTCAAACCAGCTTGGAGATAGGGGTTGGTCGGAAAAAAAATTTCCACACACACATACACACGGCATCCTGACTACTTGAGTCGCGCTCCGCAGTGCAAAGGCGCGACTAAAAATGCAGTTGGAGCAGTTGAATGTGCGTGTGCGTTCAGGGATGGTGGTCTGCGTTTTGGCGAGATGGAACGTGACTGTCAGATAGCGCACGGCGCGGCGCAGTTCCTGCGAGAACGATTGTTCGAGATCAGCGATCCGTACCGCGTCCACGTCTGCAACCTGTGCGGTCTGATCGCCATCGCCAATCTCCGTAGCAACAACTTTGAGTGTCGCGGCTGCAAGAACAAGACACAGGTCAGTTTTTTTCGCAGCGGGACTTCGTTTCACGACCACCAGCCAAGTTGTCATCTTTGGTAGACAGTATATAGGCAGTGATCTCAGTATCCGATAGATAAGAGATAGGTTTATTGGAATGCTGTAGCATGTGTCACAGTTTTAGCAGTTTATAAATTTTCTATGGATGTAAAGAAATCGGATATAAGTCGTCGGCAGCATTTTGGCAGATAGTGCGTGCTTTGATAAAAACAAACAGTACATATTAGCAACGTATTTCAGATGGCTGAGTCAAGGTTTGTTCACACTGTATGCATTGCATTGCGGTGCGGTGCATTGCAGCACACAGCATCATGATCAGTGTGAATGGACCTTCAGTCTGTTGTAAGGACAGATCACATGTGGATTAGTAGTCAGCAACTGAAAATCTTTGCGTGTTGTGTGGATTCATCGGAACCATTATATTTGCTGTCATTCAGTCGATTCAGGGCGGGTTGCACCAACCTCACTTAAATCGTCACTTAGCTAATGGCCACTTAACTTCAAGTAGTCATTAAATCGCCAATTATATCTCCACTTGATTAGCAGTTAAGTGGCGATGGTGCAACGCGTTTTATTTACTAATCTCCACTTAAGTCGGAATTAATTGGAAATTTAAGGACTAAAGTTAAGTATGGATGGTGCAACCCAACCTCAGTCTTCAGGAGCCACCTCAGCATGGGTGTCTGAAATAAAGAATGCCAGTTAGCGAAAACAAAAAACCTTGTATATGTAAGCTTACTGTGTACGTAAGTAAGTAAGTAAGTAATCCTTTTAATTCTTGACAGTCAAACGCCATCAAGTAGCACGGAAAACAGCATACAGTGAATACGACAATGTTGAAAAATTAAAATGAAAGTAGTGTTAGATTGATTGGTGATCAAATCGAATCATCATTAACTGATTGAATGGGCCCCGTGTGGGCCCGGGGCAATCCCCCCTTATCCCGTCACTTCCCCACCTTCTTCTCTATCTTTGAGTATCTTAAACACCGACTAACTAACTGATTGAATGGTGCGCGGCAGGTGTCACAGATTCGAATGCCGTACGCGTGCAAGCTGCTGTTCCAGGAGTTAATGTCTATGAGCATCGCGCCGCGCATGATGGTCGACTGAACTATGTCGTGATTGGCATAGAAACGTCTGTGAACATAGTGATGCGATGGATGCCTCGGAAACAGTTTCAGCACTTGTCTTGTAAAGTATAAGTGTATGTGTAAGTGCCACATATTTGGTGCTTCTGACATTTTTGAAGATGTCAGAAATAATAACGATAGTTATTTTTGTTACAGGGTTTCCACTCACCTGGAAAACCATTGTAATTTTATGTTTGACCTGGAATTTTTGGTATGATAAGTCGATTTACGCTGTTTTTAACAATGTACCGGCTGTATCGTGTACAAGTTAATTCATGTTACATTGGTATGAATGGTGAACGTCAATGATGAATGTCTCGCATTTATATATTTTGGCTGCGAACTATGACCGAAAGCACCCAGAAAATTCTAGAATTGGACTGGGAAAGTCCTGGATTTTTTTCAAAAGAGTGGGAACCCTGTGTTATTACAGTCTGGTATTTAAGGCATGCACCGATAGCAGAATTCAGTCACTGAGATGCGACTGTTTTGATAAATAACAGTGAAGTGACACAGTCACACTGGTACATACGAGATGCCTTTGTCTTCAGTGATTTGACGCCATTGGCTGGGCCACAGAAAGGGCATTTGGCTTGTATAATGTGCTTACAAATACCTTAGGTTGCGTTTTGGTAAACCCGACCTGATCCTAATAATGGCAAGTTGATACAACAATGGTAGTGACAGCCCGCATTGCTGCCGAGCACAGATTGCCGACTCGTATTTGCTCATATTGGCATGACCAACTATAAACCTAGCAGTCATATCGACCTGCATGCCAGCGCCATGTGACCTTGACCTTTTGACCTCGGGGTCAGTGTATGCCAAGGTCCTGCCGTAGAGTAAGTGCACCAAATTTGGTGTTGTTAACTCAAGTAAGAGATGCCGCTGATCTCCCTCCACACACTTTGGCTACCACCGTCATGGGTAATGAATGACAGTTGGACAGATTAGTGAGCACTTGAACTATTTCGGTGTTTTCAGTTAATGTACATATAAATGGGAGCAGTGGAGTAGCCATGATGGGGGACGCATCCTTCGCGCACCCTACCATGTCCCCCGTAGTCAACTTTGTGGATGTTTGTGTCCGCGACTCCCCGTGAGCATATTTCGGCGCCCTTTGTCCAGCCTGCATCGTGATTTGAACGAATAGCAGCAACAGTGGCAGCATTTCGTTCACAGTGAACGAAGATAGATCCCCCACTTTGAACTTCGACACGGCGCAGCGTCCTTATTTGATGTCAGTGGCGCCCACTTCATTGTCCGTCCCCTCCAAAGCACAACACGTGGCAAAGCCCCTGAATGGGAGAATGTTCCAAGAAGCTGAGTCGAGAACCCAGTGTCTCGGTCAAGGACGACGACAACACTGGGCATGAGGAGTTTTGCGGTTTCCGGCCCACACATCTGGAAATGTCTGCCAGCTGCCGTTCGAACTGCAATGCTCTCGCGGCTCGCCTCTGGCATTCGCTCGACATATCAAGACCCACCTGTTTGACTGGGACTGACTGAGGACTAGGACGCGCTCTACAAATCTGCATATCATCACCATCATCATCAGTATTTCTTAATGTTGATTTCACAGCACTCGGGGTGCTGTGAATGTTAATAAAGGTGTCGCATCCAGGTGTCGGAAATTTGGAATTTTAACACACAGAATTCTCTTTCAGTCAGATTCCGTTGTTTATCATCAGTACTGATTTAAAATACAATATACTGGTATATTAACTAAAGTAGAAAAATTAATGTTGTCATCTTTGAAGTAGTCTAAAATGTCTTCAGTAAAACATTTCAGAACATTGCTTTGATTATAGAACAAATGGTTATTGAATTGATTTAAAAACTGCATGAGCTGCTGTGTCTTTGTTGATATGCCGCCTGTGAACTATGGTTATGTTAGTTGACATAGGTTTCATCTGAATTAATTGACAGTTCAGTGTAGTGAAGACTGCTGCTAAATGGCTAGTATTTTATTATAATTAATATGGTCTGAGGTTTGGTTTTGCTACAGAGTAGTTTAAAATCAAGAACAGTGCGATCGCAGTCTGAATTAGTCTTGCTGTTTTAAAATCTTTACATTGTTCCCTTCACAAACAGTTAGTTAGTGAAATGTTCAATAATCATTTTGTTAGAATTTGATTAGGACCAATAATGATTAAATACTGTACATGTATGTTAGTCTATCTTAACGTCTATTCCATGCAAGCGCCAGGGCCAAAAGTGCACTAGAAACATTGTAGATTTTGGGGCTATATAGATTGTTTGTGTGTTTATTTCTTTACCTTATCACTTGCTTATTTTTGCTTCTTGTAACTTGCTTTATTTGTATTTGTATTTTTATTTACTTCTCC
>Ga0209782_1002659_pt1 | contig 10047 bp, 11 predicted proteins | sample WorMetmaBAHAMAS1_FD_187390 | JGI IMG/M metagenome (GOLD analysis project Ga0209782, IMG submission 187390) | Marine gutless worms symbiont microbial communities from Max Planck institute for Marine Microbiology, Germany - Inanidrilus... | ecosystem: Host-associated > Annelida > Digestive system...
CCGTAGTTACACTGTCGTCCAGCAGACCTTCGTCGCAGTCGCAGCTGGTGAACGGAGTTGACATGGAGTTGAATAACGGCTTTACTGATTCTGTACATGATGAGGCATGTACTCTAATCTAATCTAATCTAATAAAAATGTATTTATTGCCCAGTTTACACGAGCCAGACCGGCTAGGCAATACAATGTCAAACAGTTAAAACAGTTAAAATAGCAGCAGTGTGACAAGTAAATAACATTAGTTAAGAAAGTTTAAAAAAAGTGTTTTCAGTAGACGTTTGAACGTATGAACATTGTCAGCTACCCTGATGAACTCGGGGATGGAGTTCCAAATGACTGGTCCAGCGACTGAAAAGGCTATGTCACCGAACGTGGTTCGAGTTCTTGGTATAGTGTAGTTGTCGTCATGTAACTCAATTATTGCTTCGACCCATTTGATAGCTTTTTGTGCAGGACAACCTAGGGGAGCCAGTACTACAAAAACATTCACCCACTCACTTTCTGTTTTTTGGCTATTGTTCGATGTCTGCAGTTAACTTTATAGTTATTAGTATTTGTAGCTTTCTCATTGTTCAGTGAATGAGAGAGTATGTAAACTTCCTTTTGTATAGTTCGTCTGTATCGTCTTAACATTGACATAATAAACTGAACTAGTGAAGTCCACATTTCTCTGCTTTATGGTATTTTATGCCAATGCCTTTTGTAGCTTACAGGAATAGTTAATGTAAGTTTTGGTGTTGGATATAGGTTTTAAATTTTGTTTGCTTGATTGTATGTAGTTTTTGCTCTTCTAACTTTTACATGTTATTCTGTTAATTGTTAGTATCAGTTAGTTATATTGAGAATAGGAGATGGCTTCTGTAGTGCATGCTCAGTAGGCCAAGGAGTAGGCAAGAATGTTCTCTGTCGCCTCCGCTGTATTTATTGTATGATGAAACAGTGATCAGAGAAGCTGTGGATAATGCAGACATTGTATACCAGTGGGAGGCAGAGTGATCAATACCATCAGATATGCAGATGATAAAGCAGTGGTAGCCAACGCTCAGAACAGGGCTGCAACAGTTCATGGATAATTTGAACAAAGTTACACAGAAATTTGGGTATGAAGATCAATGTGATCAATGTGGTGTGTATTAGTAAAGACAGAAAGATGAAAGTGAAAATTTGTACAGATGGACAAATGTTGTAACAAGTAGAACAGTTTAGTTGGGCAGTTTGATATAGGAAGATGGGTATTGCGAGAAAGACATTTGAACTAAGATTGAGATCACAAGAAAGGTCTTTATGGACAAAAGGAGATTGTTTACAAGTAAAATGAATTTGGAACTAAAGAAAAGAATTATGAAGTGTTTCGTGTAGAGTGGGGCACTGGAGACATGAACAAAAGCGGATGTTCGACGGTTGAAGGCTTTTGAAATGTGGATATGACGAAGAATAAAGAAAATTAACTGGGTGGTAAAATTTTAAATGAAGACATGTTGGCAAAATTGGAGGAATATAGACAGATAATGAAGATCATTTAGTAGAGACATTATTGGATTGGACATATGTTGAGTCATCAGAGTTTACTGCTAGATATTGTAGAAGGACGAATGAAGGGAAGACCTAAAGTTGGAAGAAGGAGGATCCATATGTTACATATGTTGGCAAAAGATGGTTGTGAAGCACTGAAGCGAGAAGCTGAAGACAGATAGAGATGGAGTCATAAAATGTAGTGTCAAAAAACCTGCTGTATAGTAGAATGTTGGAGGAGGAGGAGGAGTTATATTGTGGAAAAGACTTTATTTTTGAGTATATTAAGTGAATAATTATTGTGATGCATAGTTTCATATGATGCGTAGATGGCTACTGATGAACGGAGGAACATGCGGTCATCGATGTCGTCCATAGAAACGCTGAGCGCGTGCTTCAGTAGTCTGTTTGCTCGGCTGCCGAGTGGTCGTGTCAGCCTCGAAGTGTTGCTGCAGACCTGGCTGCTGTTGAATGATGACGGTACGAGCTGCAGCACGGACGGTGCAGGTGCTAGCGTCAACTTTGACACGACACGTGCGCCAGTCATTGCGCTGGATCGTGCAGCTGTTGCAGGACTGCTATCGGCCTTGGTCACACTGCCGACGGTTTCTCCGCGTATCTGGGTACTCGCTTTTCAGACGCTGTCATTGCTTACCAATATGCGCCATACAGACGAGCTGCCAGGCATGGATCGACGGAAAAGCTCTGCCATAATTACGGACAGTAACATGAGTGTCGTTCTGCGCCGATTTCTTTCAGATGCTCCAGTTTCAACATCCGGACACAAATTACATGTATGTACCCATTTAACCATTATTGCTGCAAAATTGAAGATTTGGCACATAATGTTAGTCCCTAGTACATTTTAACAGTATGTATATTGTATTTATGTATGTGTGTAAGAGTTTAATACATATGACAGTTGCACATGTGTACAATACAACACTATAAAATAAGGATAATAAAATAAAAAACACATAGCCAGCCACACATAGTTAAAAAGTGATAAAGTTTCTTTCGTTAAATTTATACTTAATGGTAGGTAATTCAAAGTCATGACCACGGGTTCTCACCTGCATGGCGCCAGGTGGCCTAGGTTTTATTGTGTATAAGTAATTAAGACAATAGTATCAGTGTTATTGTAGGGATTGATGTATTTATGCATATCTACTGCAGACAGTTTCATTTTGTGTCTTTAGTGTGTGTTTTTTTTGCACTTGCATAAAGACTTGCATCGGACTTTCTTTCACGTAACTGTCATAGATGAGATGTGGCATCGATACTGGAGATGATGTTATGTGTAGATTGGACCAGCTGTCGTGCAGTCTTTCCATGACTTGATAATTCGTCTGCAGATGCGCTGCATGGGAGATGCAGAGAATCAGCTGATTGAACTACTGCTACATCTTGTCCACTGTCTGTCGGCTGAAAGGTGATGTTTTTCACGCAGCATATCTCGTTTGTGGAGCCTGGAGAAGTTGCATCGTTAATTATTTTATTTGGTTATTTGTGTTGGTTACCCACTCAGATTTTGAGAGGACACTAAATTATGCTGACTTGGTAACCATTCTTGTATATTGCAGTAATTGTTTGACAAAATTTTTAGTATTGTAAGATTTACTGTGTTTGTTTCTGTCTGTGATTTTACAGTGGTGCATTTCACCTGTGTGTTGGTCCTATTGACGCCCAGTGTCGTCTTCTTGAAGATATGATGGAGATGGGCATAGATCGTAGCTCAGCTATCAATGTCAACATGATCCTAAGCATTGTAGAGTCAACTTCTCTGCTGGTGAACCGACACATTCTGTCTCAGGAGCACACATCGTGTCATAGCACGCTCGAGACATCGGTGAGCGCGCGGTCTTGCTTCAGCAGTTTGTTCAGCGGAGTGTTACGAGGCACCGATGCAGCACGTCGGTCTGCGGCCGCTGGCGATGCTGACCGCGACCAGCTCATGTGTGCGCTGCTCCGACTAGTCAGCATTCTCGTGCAGAGGCCTTTGACGGCTGCAGCGCGGCAGGCCTCTCGCAAGTCTATGATGACAACGGTCGGCTTACCTGATGCCGAAGCAGTTGCTGGTGGTGATCCAACAGTGCGGGGTGACATGGCAGGAGCCGAGGCATTTGATGCTGTTGTTGATAGTCCGCTGACAGATGCCAGTCGGCTCAGTCACTCGCTTGGCACGCCGAGTGCTGCTATGACGTCGACTCCGAACATCCAGACGGACGACAACACTAACGATTGCGCCACGGATGAGCAGAAAACACAGACGTCGGGAGCTACGGCAGCTGCTGGGACACCAGTGAAGACTACTGTGCATTTATCCTCACAGAAGCCATGCAGCCATGATGTGGACAGCGGTCGTTCGCCGACTGTTGCCGACGTCGTGGCCAGGAACCGCTCGGTTATGAGTCACCTCATTGAGGCTCTGAGCAACTGCAACAGCAGCACCATTGCGATGATCCTCGCCAGCAGCGGACTGCCGACTTCAATCAGTGACTCCTTTAGCATTGACCCGGTGTCGAGGACAATGTCAGGGAATCTAACGTCGGTGGGTGATGGAGTGTTCCACCTGTTGACTGTACTGAACTGTAACGTGACTGATCTGTCGCTGATTGTTGAGCCTGTCTATCGTTGTCTTGCTGGCCAGCTGCACGTTTCGGCACAGCGTGCGTGCTACTTGTCCGAGCCGCTGCTATGGCTAATGTTGAGAGTTCTTGATTGTCGAGCTGCAGTCCAGTCATTCATTGACATGGGTGCGTTAATGCAGTTATTGTTCCATAGGATAGCAGCATATGATTAATTAAACATTGTTACCTGGCAGATATGTGGTAGTAAACATTTATAACAACCACGGTTTTATTCGGAATTTAATCACAAGTGCATGCTGTTAGATTGAAGTTTATCACTTGTGTACTTTTTTGTTATTGGGTGATCAGTGATTTGAAAGATGTGTGAGTTAACTGTTATTTGCAAACTAGGCCATACCGAAAGTATTATTGTTGAAGAAGTCATGAATGACATCGTCAAGTAAGTCTATGTGTAAACAACTGTATTAGCCTTTTAGCCCTCAGAGAGAGGCTGAAACATTCCTTGGCTGCATTTATCCAGTGGGTGTTGCCCATGATGAGTTACTTTTAGCATATGTTTTATTGGTCACGCCTCTCGCGCGACTTAAGTAGTCACTTTTCTCTCCGTCCGTGACAAAGAATTTGTCTGAGGCCCAATTGACCCCTCCCCTGTATATAAATCCTCAAGCATCTGTAAGTTGCTGCGAGGAGGTGCGACCATATACCGCTAGGTATCCTAGTTACTTGTTAACTATATTGACATCAGAGATAGAAGATGGGACAGAGAAATGGACAGATAGACAAACTGATGATGTCAGGTGGATGGAAAGACACCAGCCCATTGTTTAACACTTACTACTATGGATGTAGGCAGTGTAATAATGAAACAAAACCATTTATGTAATTTGATTTTTTTTAATTATTTGAGACTGCTTATATATCATGTATTCGAAACAAAAGTGTTAGGTGCTGCCTTGTGTGATAAACTTACAGATGCTTGAGGATTTATATACAGATGCTGACAGTGTGACAGTTCTTTAATTTTTACAGTGTGCAGTCAGTTATTGCACAGGTGTGTAGTTATACAGGTATGAAGCAGTAGAGTTGTTATGTACTGGTGTTTACAGGTGGAATTCAGGTGATCTGTAAGAACCTGGTGGATACAAACCGTCGTCTGATCAACACCAGTCCAAGCCTTGTGTCTTCAATAATGCAGTATTTTGGCTCAGCTCGGCCAGACGCCAGCAATGGTCGCCGATCCACGTCATACTCAGACAATCCGGCAGACTCTGCTATACAGAACTTTGCCGTCCTCGGTCAGCACAGTGATGTATTTATGTATTCACTATACGGTGGCTAAGTGGTGGAAGTGGTGGTTCTGTTTAATATGCCTTCTATTCTAGAGGTACTCTGGGTTGGGTCTGGTTTCCCGAAAAAGAGCAGGTTGTTTTCAGGTTGGATACCTAAGTTACTGTTGCCCAAACACGAGTGTCCTTTCTATGTGTGGAAGAAGGCATGTTCTCGTGAGCACTGGCATTCAATTGTGAACATGGCTACTCTCAAGAGACAGAGTGTATGACGATGTAGTTAAGTGGATGATCGCATTCACATAATGAAATGAGTGAATATGTAGCTCTTAGGTCCGGTTTTTCCACAGCAAATTAATCTCCCGTTAATTTATTCCGGCATTAAATCCGGGATTTAATGCCGGATTAAATTAACGGGAGATTAATTTGCTGTGGAAAAACCGGACCTTAGTGTTGGCTTGTTTGTGTGATTGAAAGTGTTCGCTGTGTGTGCGTCCAGGTACAATATCTTCGTCGAGTCCGTCAGCTGGTCCTCCAGACGTGCTGATACAAGGCTCGCCACCTCACCGTCGTGCTCGTACTGCCGCCTGGTCGTACCACTTCTACCCCGACGAAGCGTGGGTCGACTTGACCATCTCACTGCCGTGTGCCGTTCTGCTCAAGGAAGTCATCATACAGCCTCACCTCAGCTCACTTGCAAGTCAGTCTCACTGCTGCCCGCCCTCCGTGTAGCAGTAAAGTAAATGTGGATTTGAATAGCACTTCGTCATCATTCGTCTCTAAAGGGCTCGGGTATGGCATGTGTTAATGAACGAGGGATCACACAGTTTCACCTGCCTCCCATACGTTTAACCACAAGTGGAATGAAACATACCTGCCTTTACTCCCCAGCCACATAGCATCATCAACCTTTAGCTAGTACTCATTTGCTGTCCCATTGAGGATAGGAGGCTGAGTTGGCCTCGTGGCTGGTTAAGATACCAGGGTGTATGTCTGCCAAAGATGGTCACCTGTCCCAATTCTGACCGGGCTCAGCGTAGAGTAACTTTGTCGATCGAGACCAACGTGGTACCACTAAGCTGCAGTACCACCTCTTTGTTTTTACCTCTGATTGGGAGGTCTTGCATTTGTTTGTCTGTTTGTCTGTCTGTCTGTCTGTGATAGTTTGTGAGTGTTATTTTTAGCGCGAGATGTATTACATCTCGCACCTTTGCTACGATGTCAATGTCCATCTGTCTGTCCATCTTTCTGTGACGGAAGTGCATTGGCGCATTGTAGCTAATTTAGGTTTCAAATTCCGATCCAAATTTACCGCGCATTGTGCTCGCAGGGAGGGGTAATCTAAACAACAACATCTTGCACTATGCTAGCCACTGCTAGGCCCTCTTGTTAACATTGTTGACATTGTTGTGCTAGCATGTCCGGCAGCGGTGACCATTGAGGGCAGTCGTGATCGCAGTCAAGCAAGCATGGTTCCTCTGTGTGCTCCAGTATCCACCAGCGGACTCACTACCATCAAAGTCCAACTTCTTCGCCACGAGATCGTCTCTGTCGTAACCATTCGTCTGCACAAACCCCGCGACTCACAGACGATTGGCCTGTCGCAGATCATGCTCATGGGATACATGGCGTTCGGCGATCTGAGCGGAGCTGTTGCATCTCGAATTGCTAACGTTTTTACTCCGATGGAGGATTATGTGTCCCGCACTGGGTATGTTGTGGTGTTTTGCTTTCGTTTCTACTGTGTGCAGTATTTATGGTGTGACAGATGCAAAAGTCAGAGATAGTTGGAGAAAGTTGCTATTTAATTTGTTACTCTATGGCTGATAGTCTCTTTGCAGCGAGAAACGATCACATTTTAAGCATCGTCACAGTGGTGTGATGGTCTTTTAAGCTATTCGTTAGTAGTAACACACTACTAAGTAAGTAAAGAGAACGTTTGTATAGTGCTTTGTATGGAGTGCGTCCTCTTCTCTAATGCGCTGAATATGGCATGTGTTAACGGGGTCGTGTAGTTTTATTTACCGGCAGTACATTTATCCACGAATCAAATGAGCTATCCTGATATTTCTTACTGGCCGCGGAGCATCACAACACTTTGGCTGGTACTCATTTCCTGTTCCATTGAGGTTAGGGAGCTGAGTTGGCCTGGTATTACTATGATTGGAAAGCTCTAAGTGCTGGTGTGTATCGTGTGTGTGAATAGCATTGGTTGGTTGCGATTGCTGCATCACTGCCTGACTCACTGTGACGACGTCTGCGATGACGTTACTCGTGCTGCGTCACCGACACCCGACCTTCTGCTGACCTGCGTCACGCTATTGTTGTCAAACAGTGCCATTATCTATGCCAGCAACATAGAGTCGGTGCTGCTGACCCTCGGTCTTCATTCTGTTGATCTTGGTCTCGAACTCATAGATCACATTTTACGTCGAACTTCGTTCACTTCTGATGAAGGTTTGTGACCGAATTGTTTTGATATCAATTAATCTGCTAGAATGGGAATTTGTATCGCATTACTTCGATAAATATGCATGGCTGTGTTAATAATTATGTACTTACACGTGACCATGCATACATTCTATACTCCTTGTGGTACCAGCCTTTTGCTCGTGATTATGTGTAGTGTGTACTAATTGGAGTTGCTGCAATAGTTTTCTAATGGTGACTGAGATGTGTTTATTGTCATAAAGTCACTCGTAACTTCTGCCATCACCATGTCTGTTTTAATGGGCACCTAGGTTAGGTGGTCATTCCTCAATTTTCTTCCTTTATTTTTTCAAGAAGAGAAGCCTGTACAAGTAGTTAACACGTTTTGGATTCTCTGTCTGTCTGCAGTAGCCTGCTCTCATTCTTTCTTCGTCCACCATCGGACTTCAGAGATTTAAGTGAATTGTTTGTATATAAGTGTTAATCTTTCAAGAATGGTCGTAGCATTGCGTTCTTGTCAGGGTTATAGCATCATGCTGTGTGGTCTGTTCTAAAGGTCATATGATGTCTCCTCATGGGAAGATTCATGGAAAAGCTACAGAGTCAACAGTTGAAATTCTTTATCGACTTGGCACACATCAGGATGATGGATTACGAACAAGGTGTGTTTAATGTAACTGCTTCAGCTGAATAGCGTGACAATGGTGCACTCAGTATAAGAATGCTGCAGCTGTGGTTCTTGCCACTTCTGCCGTCATCGATCGGATGAGCAGGCATAGTTGCTAGAGTTGATAGCACCCAGCCCGACCGTGTGCCGATAGTGTCAGCCGGCTGTCTATACGAACTCAGAGGTCATACGCTCTCTCGACGACCGGAACGGTAGTTGACAACACTGGAATGTCATTGATGTCGACATGTTTCAGCTGCTGATCAGAGCCGAGCCATATAACCTGTGTTTTGGTCGGGTTTAGCTGACTCATCCACTCATTTACATTATGAACGCAGACAGCAAAGCTGTGGACGGCTGTCTGTGCATTGTTGACTGGCACGCCTTTACGTGTCACTATAGTTATAGCTTTATGCAGCCAAAGTACAGAATGTAAAATATTCAAATGTGTTTCGCATATGGTTTCTCCCATGCAAGGGCATAATGCTGCACAAAAAAAGCTGAAATTTGCTATAGAATATTCACTGATGCTTGTGCGATCCAATTTCAGATCATATTCATATACATGATTATGTTTTTCTGAATACATTGTCGATACTTTGTTGTCGGAAGTGATGTAACACACAATGCACAAGCTTTGGCAAGGTGTTCTTCACAGCAGATTCTAATTTTCGAGCCATATAGAACAAATATACTACTAAAGTTTTGTTTGTGGCAGTTTCAACCTGTTTTATTATAAAACAAACATGACATATACATGTAGAAATATTGAGAGATAATATAAATATTTATATATCAGTGTTGTGATCGCATTATGCAGCGGCATTTAGACTAAATGTGAATGTTGCAATTTAGCAGTTGTGACGTAACTTAGTTGTTAGCATCACATAGCAGCCGTGATTGTTATGTGTATTTTTAACTGACTACATCATCTTCCAAACACAATTGGTGGCAATATTTTTTGTGACAATTGTTGTACTGAGTAGAATCATAGCACTGATGGACTGGCTCGGTGACAGTGCTCGAGTTGCTCTACAGAAGTCAAGCGTTCCTTTAGCGTTGAGTTCTGACGACGTTGACCGATTTCACTCAGTTTTAGCTCGCCCCTCATGTGTTGGTCTTCCTGCGCCTGCCGCCAGTCATGTCCATACTATCGCTGCCATCTTGTGGCATAACCAAGAGCATATTGAGAACTTTGACGTGACGGATATCATTACAACAGAACTTTTCAGGTAGCCAAATGACATATGCTGTTATTATTTGTGCTGATTATCTATTCAGTTGTCCAAATCGTTGACTTTACTTTTTCGTCTGGAGGTAAGAGGGGAGATTATCAGAACTGTTCTGTGTTGTATTATATATGACAGTTGTGCACAATTATAAGCTCACTTAGATGAGCAGTTCTTACAGTTCTCTGGATTGGGTTTTGTCACACTGGGTACATTTCACTGTGCATAGCCTAGATTTAGTTGTGTTTATCTGTGTGTATTTTGTGTTTTTTCATACTGCATATATGTTGTGTTATTGTCAGCACAGTGGGGTGGACCTAGTGGGATGGAAG
>Ga0209782_1002660_pt1 | contig 10047 bp, 6 predicted proteins | sample WorMetmaBAHAMAS1_FD_187390 | JGI IMG/M metagenome (GOLD analysis project Ga0209782, IMG submission 187390) | Marine gutless worms symbiont microbial communities from Max Planck institute for Marine Microbiology, Germany - Inanidrilus... | ecosystem: Host-associated > Annelida > Digestive system >...
GGCATCGATGGTCCGGATGGGGTGGCATCCAGCCGGATTGTTGGCGCACTTGCCTCTATTACCTTCCCCATGCCTCATAAGCTCATAAAATCGAGAATGATAACAGACTCCCATAACACGTTTCAGATGTGAGTGAGTGAATGTCTCTTCTGGTACCAGCCCACCCGGGTAGTCCCGGACAAAGATCCGTAAAACGGCAGTGAGTGTACGTCTGTGTGTGTCACAGTTCACACAGTTTGTGCCCATAACAGAGAGGTCCATAGAAAAGACAGCCAACAGCAAGTAGTGCTTTCAATCAAATAAACATCTCTTTCCACTACTTTACACCATGCACAGTTTACTATAAATAACAACTTCAGAAAATCATTATTAAAATTGTATAAATTACACTACAACATTTCTGCCTAAGTTGACTCAGCTGTCAGCCCTCAATGGAACAGTAATTACGAGCTCATAAATGAATAATACTAATGATGAACTGGCGATGGTAAATGTATATAAATCGCTGCCTGAAGTGGACTCATAGCCCAATGTGACTTAATTTGTCTGCAGGTCAGTGGCCACCCATCAATCTCCGACATATATTCCTCAAATCATGTGCCACATGAATTCTGGTAATGGCAGATAGAGATGACGACAACACCGAAACATTATAGGTTATCGTTATTACGATTACTGTTTTTTAATATTTATCTCGCCTTCAGTGCTTTGACACTGCTGACAGAGCATCAGAAAGAGCATTCGGCCTGGGAAAAATATGACTGATGAGATGCTGTCATCGTTAACTGTCTGGAGCAAGGTGAAATGCATATAGTCCAGATGATGCCACTTCCCCTCACTATCTCTTGCTTCACTATAATCCAAAATGGTTTCGACCTTTCTGGTCCCAGCTTACCAACATAGCACTTGAAAAGAGGCTGTTAACTAGATTTGTTGTCGTTGTCGCTGTTAGTAGTCACCTGATGCAAGAGGAGCCAGATCAACGTGCATGCCATGCTGATCAATACTGAGCTGGCAGCCGCGACTAACAAGGTTGTTAACAGGGCAGGCATATTCCGTCAACCACTCAACCTCATAATGGCACGCCGCTGTAGACAACAGCCTTGGCACTTGGTCCTGCATATCAATCAGTCACATAAAATGCTACACACTGGCACGTGGCAAGGTAAATAGATCAAACCATGGCACTAACAACATACTGAATGTGGAATGAAAAGAAACATCTTAAAGGCACCGCAAATTACCAGCAGGATATATACAAACATCAATCATCAACTTCCTAACCAAGGGTACTTACACAGTGACAGTTAGTCATTCTGAGCAACAGTATGTAGATTAATGAATTAAATAAATATAAATATTTATATTTATCCTGCATCCAATGCAGCACCTTCAAGGTACTGCACAGAGATAGGCTTCTTAGAAATGAACATGATATTTCTAAAAGCAAAAATGTCAAAATTACCGAAAATGAAATTTAAAATAAGAAATAATTCACACAGACAGTGAGTGAAACCGTTACTCCCATTTACTGAGCTGTGTCATATAAACGATAATCAATCACCAATGCCATTGTTTCAAGGCAAGTAAAACTGACCAACTGTCGGCCTGGACATCGAAATCTGATAGTTGTCGAAGTTCCGTCGCCCATACAATCTGAACTCTGGGAAGTGGAGTTTGTGTAATATTCTATAAATATGTCTCCACTGTCATCAATCTGCAACGGACTGGACGACAGCACTCGGCCAAGATCAACGGCCTTTGCGTTTCTCATCAAACACGATCCATAACCAGAACAGGCACCTACAGTAGGCAGAAGCTCTCTCAACAATCAACAACAAGGCAATCATAGATAACAGACTTTTCCTCAACGTGCTATTTTTTGCTGTTAACTACAGTGACAAAGGAAAACAGTACATTGCCATCTGTATATTGCCCATTATGTGAAAACACAATGTCATCTACAAAACCAGCAGTACACAACATATTGCATTGTCACCATTGAGGCATGACTATAGGTAATGCCTGTGGACAGGGTTACTGACAGACATACAAAAAGTCAGACATACTGATCGCAACACTTTGCATCTCTACAAGGGGCAAAGCAATTCACTGATCGGCTATTACAAACTCTATTGATTGTCACATATTAATCATTCACTGAGCTACGAAAGGGGCAGTTGCAAATGCTGATGCAAAAATGGGTCACATGAGCCCTACTATACCCCCTATGGGGATTCATTTTCACCAGTATGCTAGGACTTGTTATGATCACCATCCATGTCAAATTTTAAGTTCCTATCTACACCCGTGACTCGATAGTCTAGTGGCTAAGACATCAGACTGGTGACTCAGTTGTCGCGAGTTCGAGCCCCGGCCACCGCGTTGTGGAGTAGCAACCTTGAGCAAGTTGTTCACACCCATGTGCCTTTGTCATACAGCAGTACAATTTGGTACTGGCCGGCGGGCGGGGATGTTCTTTGACTAGGAAGGTGACCACAGGCCTAGCTGAAAGTGAAAGTAATGGCAGGTTGGCAGCCTACCACTGGGTGGATGGCTTAGTCATGTGCGGGCGGACTGCCTGTACACTGGGATCAGCTCCAGGCCCAACACTCGGTAATGAGTATGGGAGAACTTTACCTTTTTATCTACACCTGTTATGGCATCTCAAAACACAATGCCAAATGTATAAAATAGGGTGATTTTGGTGGCTACCCAAGGTCACTGGCATCACAACCATTTGATACAGCACATATGACTGCTTATTCTACCGGTACTTTAACAGAAACTGTGTTTATCTGGTACCATTTTCAAGTTATAGTGAGTTACTTGTTAAAAGTTGCTGACTTTAACCTACCCCACCTGCATTTGTTGCCCCTGTTTGGGGTCACCCTGTTCCAATTTCACCAAGATCTTTGGCATCAAAAAACTACAGTCCATGACTATCAGGTGGCACTCTTTATGTGATCCTAAGTTAAGCCATTACAATATACCAACGTGTGACAGACAGACACATAATGACAACATATACTGTGCTAGCATAGCATTGTGCAGTAAAAATCCCTATAATAATTTTGTACAGTCATTCATTCCAGTACTGCAGCAACTGAGAAACTGCTCTGGGAAGCACAGAAATTTTGCTAGAATACTTTCTACGAGTCTCAGCATTATGTGAGCATGACACTCACCTAACACCATCATTTCAGCAGCAACAACAAGAACAAATCACAACCATGAATCATACCAAACAAGATTATGCTAGAGCTAAACTTCAGTAATTCTCACCTGATGGTATATCTCGACACACATTAATAAACATGTCTGCGTCATTGCCTGTTACAACACCATAGGAGGAGCTTGTTTTTATCAATGGGCTTAAGTCATGCATACGTCCCTCTGCATCATATACGTAGCACATTGCCTCTTCAATGTTAGTTGCTGGTGATCGACATGCAACGGTAGTGTACCACTCAAAATATGTATCACATGCATATGTTTCAAGAAACTCTGGATAACCCTGTAACATAAAAATACAGTTTATACAGTTAATAGTACATTTACAAAACAGTGAATATAGTTATCATACTATAAATTTTTTTTAAATCTATAAATAGGTTCACTTAACACATTCATGACATCCGTGTTTACCAAAAATATCAAATAATTTAAAACATGTTCGCTGACTGATTTCCATTTAGTGACATTTATCCTCAGTTTATGACAATGCAAACTGAACTAACACTTTCATTTTAAAATCACATACCAGAGTTTTGCCACACTTGAATATAATAAATGTTCTATACTGTTGTCCACTCAGCTTGCACTGGCTGCCTTCCAGCTGCAGTATAAATTCTCTTGTCGCAGAATTTTCTGTCATTATGGTATCATTAAACTCGTCCACTAAATAACCAATGGACTCCTCACGACCATTACTAATCATGCACACCGATGAATTCAGTGCACAAGCACCATGCACTTCAGTAAGAGGCCGACACAGACTAATCAAATATTGTATCACAGAACCATTAGAATCACGTGTTTCATGCTTCCATGGAAGACTACAAAATGCACAACATTATCATTATTACCATGTTCCCAACCAGAATGCATCTCATTGTAACACACAGCTGCTAACAATGCTAAACATCATTCAGTTTATAATACTACCGGGGGTATTGCACTCTATTCACATCAAGTGTCATATTGCCTCAAAGAGAAAAGTGCAAAATTACTGCAATTCTCCAAAAGAGCAAAATATGATTTTCAGTTCTGGGATTCACTTAATCGTGTTTGTCTCAGTGTGTAAATATGCAATTATTTGCTAACAGTAAGTAACGCTTTCCACTACATGCTGAAATACATTCACATAACAGATAGCAAGCACTGGCTATTGGAGTTTACTTTGATTATATGAAAGTACAAACTATAATTTATGATGACCTTCTTAGCCATGCCCAGGGTTAGTGTTATGGTTAGTACGGTTAGGGTCATTATAACCGAATATCAGCCTGGACCATCTGGTGCTGGACTCGACCTTATGAGTATTGCTATAATTTTTGCAGCAAACTTTTGCATGTACTACTTATAACATCAAAAAGTATATACAAATCACAATAACTGTGTTATATCACTTAGCTAAGTGGCATGTTTGTGTAGCGTCAATAAGCACTTGGTGAAAAGAGAACTTTGACAATCAATTTCACACAAACAGCGACATATGACATATGACCAAATAATATATATTTAGTAAGATTATTTTTAACTACTGATGTATATATTTATATACTCATATTTACGATATCAACGCATCTCTTAACACAACCTAATTCGTGGCAAAAAAACATGACTGCCAGTAACATGCATGATAAATCACAAAAGTTAGGCTATACGGTTTTGACTGTAAAAATAACTATTATATCATAAGAACAATTTCAATTTGTAATAAATATGTTTAATTTTGTTCACTGTACATGGGTACCCCGTTTATGTGGAGCATAAGCTCCTGGGTACTACCCGTCACTATAACATAAATGTATTTGACATTTTGATATTGATATTACTGTTATTTAAGTTTGCGTGTGACAAATAAATTGATGATGATGATGAATTTCAATTTGTACTTTCGTACACAGCTAGTTTACTTTAAAACATAACCAAAATCTGGCCTTGGAGTCCAGACGCAACGGAACTGGCCTGTTCATTTACCATCAATGTGCAAGAGCATAGGCCTTACCAGACATCATCAAGTGGCTGATAATCAAACTGTTTCCACTGACAACTACTTGCAACCGCGGCAGGTTGCGAACAAACAGCTAAAAATATAATATAACGCAAAATACACGTCATTTTAGTAAACTGAAAAAAAGTAAACATCATCACGTGATGTAAACGCCGTAAAAAATGTAAACAAACGGGTCCACCGAAACGACGGATAGGCCTTTTCTCGTGTATGTAGGTCGGTGAACTATTATATAGACAAATAGCAGACAAAAGAAAGGCTCACAGACACACACACACACATACACACACAAACAAACAAACACAAGAGTAACACGCCAAGGACGAATGGCACTAACAGGCGTTAATGAACAAAATACAATAAACTAGAAATGCGTGGCAAAGCCTAGCGTATAGCCAGCTCGGCGCCGCGAGTGTCGCCCCATACCAGGTACTAGCGAAACATAACCGTTCTTCCACCTGGCAAACGTAGATATACTTACCCGATCGCTGATCGATGCTTGTTCTACACAGTTGAACTATATGAAGGTACTGGTCAGAAGCCCACCAATTCAGATGTAGCCTGATGATCGCTGCTATTAATGCGCACATACAGATAGTGATATTTCAATTCGCTTTCAAATGCTAGTGCAAAGAATACAGGTGGTATCAGTCTGCCTTCAGTAATTTTTCATTTGTCTCAACATTATTTAGTTGCCATGGCAACGTCCCTTAACAGATCGGAAAATAAGGTACAGATCCATCATCTGCACGTAAAACGCTTTCATCTGGTGAAAAGATTGCGAAAATCGATCCAGTATATCCGGAGATATTCGAGAAAATACGCCGAACCACGTGAACACGCAACGCAATTTCCATCTGTTAGTCTGTTCTCCACCAAAACTACTGGACCGATCTGGCGATCTGGATCTTCACCAAAATTTTACACGATATAGTGGCATTAGTGGCGCTATTTACTCATGCATAAACACAGCGTTATCTCATTCCGTTTCTGAACGCCATAGCGACGAAAATGCGGAGTTAGCCACTTTTTTCACAAAATCTGTTGCCATGGCAACCTGCCTCCGTGGCTCAGTGGGCTAACGCTCTCGGAGCTGCAGTGCAGTGAGCCTAGCTGGCTAGTTCGGCAGGGCGTGGGTTCGCTTGCTGCCCCTGCCGGCATGTCGAGTCAGGTTTCTGCATGCTGATATTAAATTCTCGGGCAGTGTCCTGTTTCAAATGTGACAGGCTATCACACCCGGATTGGGGACGTCTGGGTGTGGTGAGAGCCGCCAGTGTGGATAACAGATGGCAGGGGCCAGCGGTCTTACACAGCACACTCGTTTTCAAAATTAGTATTATACTTTGCTCCATATTATCATCTACTACAAGTGTTATAGCTATGGATGGTTTAGACTTAGTTGAAAATAATTCTTGTACTTCCTTTTTAACAATTGTTAGGTTTGTACAGAGGAAGACGAATGGCAGTGCGTATTTAACCAGCATATAAATTGCATACCAAATTATTTTCAGGCTGCTATGTTACCAGTCAGTTGCTTGAGTAATAAGTACATGTATGTAGATTTTTAAGCATCACATTCACACTATCTCATCAGCAGATGTCTTCTTTTGCTTTGGTTATCGTGCAGCAGATTAATTTCATATCAGCACTTGCTTCCCACCATGTTCTTAACATAATTCATAAATTGCATATTTTAGCAATCAATTTAAATTGTACATTTGCAAAGACTAGTATTTGTTACATCAGCATCACTCATCCAGTGCCTTACTGCGACTTGTGAGGACGGCAAAATGTTCAGATAGTGCTTTTGTTTCCAACAGCTGCCTGACAAAGTAAACTGTTATAAATTACACTACATGTATGTAGTAAGTCAAGTTTTCACATTTCTGTTTTGAAAATTACTTGTACAATATAACAATGTACATCATGTCCACAATATCATTAAATGTATAATGCAAATAATGTCTAACATTTATGTGATTACTCTGTCCTATTGTTGTCATAGAACGATATTGTGATCATATACACTGTCTCAAAAGGGGTTATTATGTTTTAAAATGGTTTAGCTCTGGAGAAGTTTTGCTCCGTTATGAAAACTACATAAAACTCTCGTTCGTGGGAACTTATGCGGTGCCCATCAGCATAGTGCAAAGTAAAATTATGCCTCAATTAGATGTCAATAGCAATGGTTAAACATTAGGAAATACACATTGCGTTCCTCTCTATCCGGTTCATTACATCCACAAACATGTGCTATTTTGTAATTAAAATTATCAGCCATTATGCCGAAGTCAACTGATATTTACTAAATATGCTGCACTACACATTAGAGCATAACAATTAACACACTGTGAAAATAGATATTTTGAATATTTCAAACAAACTGTGATAATGCCAGTGAGTAAATGTTCTGAAGTAGTTTCATTCTCAGATACAAAGTTCATTGTAATAGAACTGTCATCGTAGGAGTGAAATTATGCAGAAGTAAAAAGTACCTCTAACCGGAGTAACCACAACTGTATCACTTTAAACATTACTTAGAAATTAACCTATCAGAACCCAATTCATTTTCTGCCACTGTCTTTTCTACCATCATCTAACTTGTGCTGATGCACTGCCAGTGAAAATCAAGCACTGGTTACTAGCTGACAGGTAGTGCAGAATGCAGATACACAAGTATTGTGAGGTGGAAACATAAACCAGCCTTTGGTTGACTTATTTCCACTTTACGTTTCTCCCCAAAAATCACTGAAATGAGATTGCTCAACACCACACTAAAATATCGGTGATCATCTGAGACACAATGCACGAGCAAATGACCTACAAATAAATCCGTTTCAAAAAAGACTCACTGAAAAATGGCCTAAATGTACAAAATTATATGGAAAACCAATTTCCACAGCAATTTGTAAACGTTTGTTTGAATTCTGTACAAATTACATTCACATGAGATTGCATTCACTTGAGGCTAAACTAACATAAGTGTGCAGCTGCATACATACACAAACTTTTACAACCAGTTGTAAATAAAAGTCCTGTGACCTCGATGCAGTTAGATAATCTGAAAAGAACACAAAACTGGGACTATTTATTGACTATTAACAAAATGACTGACAAACATCTGCAGATATCTGTCACAACCAGTCTGTTAACAAATGCTACACATGGAAATCAATTACTATTACTGCAGTTCATCATTTACACTAACTCACACATACACATCACGAGGGATAAAAAAAAGTCAACTGGTTTTTGTCTGCAACCTCATCAAAATCAAATGGATTTTGATAATGTTTTCACTGTTAAAATTTAGAAATAAACGCCACATGTGACTATAAATTTCATCGACTGCACCTAATTATCATTGCTATACTACCTTGTGAAAGCCGCCGATTGAATTGTATCTTAGATACATCAAAATGAACCAAGGTCATGTACCTTGTGTTTACTATTTTACAATTAACTTACCACTGCTTATGTCTTCAGTGATGTACGTCAATAATTTGCTCATTTGATAAAACTTTGTTTGACTCTGAATGGGACGTCATCAATGCCGTGACCGAACACTGACCAGTGGCACAACTGACTAGGATCACATGACCATGCTAGTGGTAGACACTGCAAACATATGCTCTGAAATGAATTTTCATTTACGTAGTTCATCTGAACATTTCTGAAAACTGTTAATCCAATGTGATGCATTTAACAGCTACTTTGTAGTTAACATTAAATGGTAAATTTGTGTTCACATGGATTTTTGGTGTTCCAACTTGCACAAGGTAGTGTGGCAGCACTAACTACATCAGGTGAATGATATTCCAACCTACCTCTGAAAATATCATTAAAATCTATTGACTTTTGATGAAGTTACAGACAAAAATAAGTTGGATCCTCTTAATGGTTCATGGTGCGATTTCTAATAAACATCTGTCACATTTAGCCGAACAAAAATTGGAAGTGTGTAGTTAGCATACCACTAACCAAAGCCTCAGCAACACATCTACGTAAAACCTACAAGACAACCATGTACAGCTACCAGCTGCAAATCAAGCAGGCATTCATGAACATTAGCAGACTGCACTGAAAATGTTGATTATTAAGCAGCACCAAGCAGCAGAGGGGAGATACGCCAGTCAAGAGTTCTCAATGACGGATGAATGAAACGGCTGCGACAATGAAAGACGTGAATTATTTGACGGCAGAATGGCAATACTGGCGCCTCGTGAGTCGGCGTAACGTTCTTCGTAGCGTTGTTCGCGTAGGTACTTCACGGTCACAAGCCGACCATCAAACCACCAGCCATGAAGCACTTTGAATGCAATGCCAGCTGAGTCCAGCTCACTGCACCTAGTCACAAGTGACAAACGTTTCACGGCCATCCATTACACCTGTGTTCGCTAGCACAGCCCGAGAAAAAAACTGAGCATTTTGTTTTATGACTACATGCCCTTGCAACTAACAATCAGCATATCTAGCCACAAAATAAGTGCAGTACATGTATGTGTTATCATGTGAAATATGCAATCAGTTACCTGCTTCATTTTGGGAAGAGTTGAGTCTTTCTCTACACCATCATCAGGAACTGCTGTTTTGACACTCATTTACTACTACACTGTGTCTCAAAAAAAAACGACAATGACGTTCCACGCTATAACTTCAATGCACATCAACCGATTTTGATAATTTTTGACAGAGATATTGCTGAATGAATATGCTATTAAATGGTAATTTGTTATCCCACCTCTCCTAACTAATGTCTCTGCACTACCTTGGGAATCATAAACCCCGAAAATGGGTCTTTTTAGTCC
>Ga0209782_1002661_pt1 | contig 10044 bp, 4 predicted proteins | sample WorMetmaBAHAMAS1_FD_187390 | JGI IMG/M metagenome (GOLD analysis project Ga0209782, IMG submission 187390) | Marine gutless worms symbiont microbial communities from Max Planck institute for Marine Microbiology, Germany - Inanidrilus... | ecosystem: Host-associated > Annelida > Digestive system >...
TAGATTTAAACAAGAAGCATTTGAAAAATGTTGGGCCCATTCGCCACTGCGAGCCGCCGCACGCCCTAATTTTACATTGCCATTCACCAGGTGTCGCTACTGTCGCACGCCGCCACTGGCGCATGCCGCCTGCGCATCGATGTCTACGACAACGACGACGACGACGACGACAACAACAATGACAACGACAACGCATGACAGATGGGACCGCTATGGCCCCATAGAATGGGCCCAATTAGCCGTTTTAAGACTGACTGAAAAATAACTCTTGGTTTGACGCCGGAATGTTATTAACGAAGAGGCGGTCCTGATCATGTGGTGGCAGACTGTTCCATGCCTTGGCTGCAGCCACGGGAAAGGCGCGGTCAACAGGAGTTAGCCGACGAGTTGACGGCACCATAGCTGTAAAAAATATCCGTATATCCACGGATATTTTGTGGCGAGTTTTCCATATTTTAACGGAACCGGTTTCGCATACGTTTGTATCCGTAAATCGACAAATAATGAAGCGTGGGTTCTCATTGCAATGTGGGCAGGGCTATGAGTTGGGCCGTCACAAAGGATGGCGATGCGGCCTGTTTCTCAATCCCAAAATTACATTGTGCAATCGTATTTAGTTTCGGTATATGTGAGCCATACGCAACTACTACTATAAGGAATAATTATCGAAACCTTCTTACAAGCTGGGTATGTTAATGTGCAACTAGGCCTAAATTTGAACAAACTGCATGTAGAGAAAAAAATGCCAGTTAAACGCGTTAACCGATAAAACGACAATCAAACAGAGTGTTCTAAAGTTACGCTATATAATGATATACTAACTATTCTGGCTGGTAACATCCATCTGGTTTTCCATTTGGAATACTTCGTCTGTCTAGGCGCTGCGAGTAGGACTATTCAATCACGAGTGATCAGCACACGTCGAGCTATAGACGATAGGCCCAATCGGTGGAATTTAGACGCCATGCACACATTAAACGGAAATGCCATCAAATCGCTGATGCTCGCGAGACAATTTCTGTTTGATGCATGCAGCGTTAAGCTCGCATTCCACGGCGCCGACAAGGACACCGACACCGACTCGCCCAACACTGCTATCTTACGTCCGACACACGTTTCCTCGCGAGAATCCTCGCAAGGATGTCCGTGTCGTTGTCGGCGTCGTGGAATTCCAGCTTTAAAAGCCACCGACACTCAGCAATCGTCACAGCTGTTCCGTGCGTTGAAAATGTTTTTTTGTATTATTTTCGAGAAAAACGCGTTTATTACGCGTTTTCGTTTCTTACGTATACGGAATAACTATGCTTAGAATTAACGATGTAAAAGTAAAATACAAGTAGACCTAAATAAACTTCACTATATACTAACAGCCTATAGGCTAAGTCTACTAAGCTCCTGTTATTATTATGCTGACGCTGACGCAATTATTATTTCATCACGAAAGCTTACGTGTAGGTGTGTTTGTAACCGGACTTTCGCAGTAGGCCCGACACTCTCTCTCGTATGTCCGTGTGCGTCATAACACTCGTACACTGTACAGGGTGCGAATTATCGTAATACAATACATTAGATAATTGAATTGAGCAAGGTTTAACGTCCCACCAAACACATTCTAGGTCATATCGGGGACGGGTTTTATAGGTCAAAAGACCCAACCAACAGTGTCAAAGCACTGAAGGAAGAGAGGTCCTAAGGACTGGGCTTCATTTTAATCCCATTAGATCCACCCCACTGTGCTGATACATTAGATAAAGGTTTCGTGTAAATGGCCGTGATAATTTTGAACAACACCGCTCAGACAAATACCGTCGGTAGCGTATAGTGATCACCAAAAAAGAAAGCTGCTCTTTAGCTGAGTCTGGCCCAACACATTGTTGACTCAAGTTTGTATACGCATCGTCAAATTACTATTCTGCATCTAAGCGCCGACCTGGTTTCCACATTACCGTCAATTTTGTAACGCCAGTCTCCAGCTTAAAAGTACTTTATCTACCATGACGCCTTCTTAACCTCAGCTATACACAGGCTGACAGTGAGGTAATTTCTTTGTTCCATATCTATGCCAGCTGTTTTGCCGCCATGATGTGGGGCAACCACTGATATCTTGATATCAGTTTCTTGCCCTTAGGCAAAGGACGAGAATAAGTTAGTCAGTTGGTGTTTAACGTCCCTTTCAGCACAAATATATGGCTATATCAGGGACGAAAGGTCAGGGGTGGAGAGCAGTATAGGAAGGCCAGCGATATATTAACCTTAACCCTGGCTGCCTTTTTATTCAGCAGCCACCCAAAAAGAGAAAGGGATCGAGAGGCTCATTTAAATTATTACCCCAGCGGGAATATAATTTTACTCATTTCTCACTTCTCACAATGTGCCATGTTGTCTCACAAAATGGAGATCGTATAGCAAGTGACCAGAGATTATAGTGACGTCACTGTGCCCTACGTATACTGCATGACTGTCGTGGAGTATACGCACTACTGAACACCAGTAGCCTACAGTAGTCTAATGGCAGTACAGCATATATCACTGCCAAACGCACATCATTCAATAATATTCGCCAGGTGGCACCCCATCTAATATACGGTTCTTTAGGCCCCGTGGGTCTGCCTCCCGCTCAACACTGCATCTCGATCAGCTCAGCCGTTTTTGCAGGGCTCACGGTCGTGACCAACACTACACCATGTCAAGCTTGACATGCCCACATCTAGCAATGCTTGTAGTGCTGGCGATGCGGGCTAAATTTTAAAAAATCGTGCACTATGACATCAATAATTAATTCTGCAAGTGGAATTTATTTTGCAATTTCAATATCGAACAATGGAACATGTAAGTTACCATCAACAAAACTGTAAAGTTAGAATGCTCACACTAATTTCTACTCCAATAAATTACATTATTGCACAAAGACGCTCAACCAAGCCTCAACACTACAAAGTAAATAAAACTGTGGTCACAAGTGGCATTTGTTCAACGTTAACTGACTATTGGATTAACTTTAGTCCATAACCAGATATCATTAATCATTACAATGAAGAACTGTAAAACTCACGACGACCGACTACGAATGTAATATATTATGTATGTTGTTATCAAAAAATAGTTAACTGAGAAAAAGTATTATAGCCACATAACATGCAGTAATCTCGATAGTTAAAGCAAATGGTGATAACGAACAGAAAGCAATAGAACGTGCATGGTTTCACGCGACACTGTAATGACAATCAACAAAGAAATGATAACACGAATTCCACAGATCGATATAAACCGATGCTGTACAGAGTGAAACTAAGCCAACTGGAATGTTGATGCCAAGGGAAGACGACAATGCGAGTATTCTCCAAGCATGAAAAAACTGCTTGAGCAATTAATGGAATGTGTTATTAACTGGACAGCATCATGCTGACAGTGGACGCGAGTGCGAAACAGCAATGAATGATATGACTGAGAAGTGAGCAGAAATCAACGTTCAACAGACAACCGGGTCATTCAGAGGTGAGTCTTTCCATGCAACGGATTGCACTGACAACTGAACTGACAGCAACGAAGGAAAATACATAAAAATACAAAAACCACATAACCCAAATGTACAAAACGGCCCTGTAAAATGGCAAAAACATACAAACGGCTAAATTTTACCAGAAGCGGATCAACTTAATAAGTAAACCACATTGCTTGGATTGCAGTCAGAAACTGCATAAAATTCAACAATATACACCAGTTTATATAACAGCAATAAGTCAAAAATAAACGGATTTTAGTAATTTCGGGTACAGAATCGGAAAGAAATGTCATGTCACTCAGATAGTTATAAAATTATATACCTCACCTGTAAAATGTTGCCACTGTAGCTTGTGGAAAGCAGATCACTTTCATCTGATTGAAGCCATTACTGAGTAAAACATGTTGACAATGCTATCTATTACTTTACATGCAATAAGCATTTCAGTTTGAGAAATGCTGTTCATGGCCAGAGCCATTTAATCATGACATCAACACACATTCAAGTCAGCTCTTAGTGTAGGTTATGTTCAAAATGTCTTCCCTTAGCTTTGATGCATGCATGCAGACTAATGTGCCACTGCTACACTGCATAAACACTGTGACATCAAATTGACACATTCACGAATTACATATTACAGTAAGTACATTTTTAGTTTTTTAATTGTGCTTTTTACAACTTAAAATAAATTGAAAAGTTTGTTGCACTTAACATAAATGATAATATTGTCAACGTGTTTTATTTACTATTGGCTTTGAGCAGATGAAAGTTATCTGCTTTTCACAAGATACGATGGTAGCTACAGTTCACAATTGAGGTGTATAAATTTATAATCATTTGATGTGACGTTTCTTTTGGATTCTGTATACCAAAAAAATTACTACAATCCATACATTTTTGACTGAGCTATTTAAAAAAATTCAAGGTGTATATATATTATCCACTGATGTGTAACAACACAAGGAATGACATTACTTCCATTCTCATAACACATTAAGCTGAAATAAATTATGCAGGTCCTAAAACAATTACGTTTTATAAGATAACTTTATCAAATCTGATGTATGTGGGTTTGGTAAAAATTGTGAATTTTTGACCGAAATCTCACTGTATCTTGGAAATGATATAAGAGAGGGACAAAGTTACTGCAGAATGGCATTAGGGAATCAGTCACATATGATCCAATGATTCTGATAGTCTCCTAATCACCAATTTTTCTAAATTTGTGATCCATTCCTCAGTAATGGTTGAATTAAGCATGGCATTTAATTTCACAAACGGACTGACCATGGCAAACAATAGCTAACTGAATGTCGCCAAAGACAGGCAGCATCATGCGTAGGTAATTCAGTGACGGCTGAGGCTCTTGTTTACATCATGGCTGAAAAGTGTATACTAATAAACTGCAATTTTAACACATTTGGTGATTCGATTTGAAGCATAGAGAGTTGATCTAAAGCTTGCAATTCAATTTGAAATTCTATTTTAAAAATTTCTGATTCAATTTAAAAAACTGAACTATACTAAAAAATGACTGATGGGCGGCATACACATACCGTGATTGTACAAAGTGTATAGTGTTTTATTACGCCTTATCATCGTGTAATAAATTTTTGCTGTGCCAATTACATATCAGAAATCTATATGCGCATTCACTTTCATATAAGATTTAAAATCTGCCCATCAAACCATATCATCAATCATCTCCTATATCCATCATGTATGCACAGATGATGCAGTAAGCAACATTAAAAATATAACACAAAACTGTTTACAGATGTCTACAGGGCATAAGTGCAACCACCATGGGGACCGGTTGCCCCAACTTCTGAGCTGAGTGGAACATTAAGTTATTGGTTCCTCTACTTTTGCAAAAACTTGTTTTGTAGCATCTGGTTCACAAACTGCAATAATTGGAATTTACCACATTCACAGACCTCCCAGTCAGCTGGGACAGGGTCAATTCTTGCCCATTTTCTACAAGACTGAGTGATTGACACCTTCAGATGTCAGTGTCTCAGTCCCCCAACTTGTGAACTATGGTTGCACCCACGCCGCAGGGTATGAAATAACAAAACAATGTCCCAAGGACCTTCAGGAATAATAATATGAAACTATATGTGACATTTGTGAATTTATTAATAGAATAAGTGGCCGCCTGCTCTTTCAATGTAATTGAAATATTTAATTTCAAATGAAAACCACATAGTTTAACTTGGCATTTTTTGATTTCATGTTTTACTGAAATACACCGTGAGTCAAAAAAACCAGGACACTAGACTTTTGCCCATAACTTCGCCAAAAGCTGACCAATTTTCAAAATTGTTTCACTGATGAACTCACTAGTAAATTTGCAACAAAGTAATTATCAGACATTCCACCATACTTAAAATGCATAGCTACATTACATTGTAACAACTCCGTGTTCCAAAAATTGCCGTGTTCAATAACTGAGCGCAGCAAACAGCAGTGTAAGACTCAGTCACCCAAAAAAGTCATAAAAATATTTGTTATTTTGATATTTGTTGATACTGAAGTCAAGAAAATCTGCACAGTAACACAGCGTGAGCAAAAACAGTTTTTTTTGTCCGTCATAAGTAAGTTACATGGCCAGTTCTTTATCTGTAAGCTGGACACTGCAAGGAGACCAGGGCTCATGAGACAATCAATCTTTTTGCCTATAATTTTGCCAAATGTTCACCGATTCCAAAAAAAATTTCACTACTGAAGTTAGCGATAAATACACAATAAAGTGACAGCTAAATAGCCCATCACACCTTAAATATGCAGTTACACTACCTCGTAATATATCATTAATCACAATACATGAACTGGACAGCCACGATTTTCAGACCTTAATATTTCACAAAGTACTGTAGCTACCCACTTAAGGTGTGGTGGAATATTTACTAATGACTTTATTGCAAATTTATTAGTGAATCTACCAGTGCAAGAATTTTAAAAATCGGTGATGTTACAGATTAAAGTCCAGTGTCCTGGTTTTTTGACTCACAGTGTATATGTATGTATTACACCAATTCATTACAATACAAAACGTTCAAATACTATCCATATAAAATTGTCACTCTGCAAATGGTAACTACACAATACAGTGCCATGCACAAGCACAGATTGAAATGACACTGTAGTGCATAGTGTAATAAAGCAATGTAATACAGCAACACAAATGAAAATATAAACAGTGATATAACAGCAATGAATGTTAACAATTAACGGTCTTGACAAACTAGTAATAAGTCTTCAGAATGCCTGCCACCAAAAACACTGAGAAAAATATTAACACAGAATCGTAAACCTACACGCGGATACGTAACCATTTCGATGGTCATTTTCCAGCATTACTCCAGCATAGCTCTGACACAGACTGGAGCAGCTGTTACAAGCTGGATGCTCTTCCCAATGTTCGACGGCAACTATAAACATCACGGTAGTGAGTTACCGACTTACATCACAAGTTCTATAAATTAGCAAACTAACTGCAGAATCGATAAAAAAAACAAGCGGATATCACGGATGAAACGGAATATAAAATGTAAATATACACGAAACTTTTCTCCGCGCCAATTAAGCAGCAAATAAAAAAAAACCATCAAACTAGAAACCTAAGCAGTCACATTGACCTGCATATCCACACTGGCAGCATTTAAGAGCATAAACAGACACATAAGGCCCGTTTTTAGTCGCCTACCAGAACCTAACACGTGGGTGTTTGGTATGTAAACATGGTAGTCACGTGATTAATATACCGAAAGCTGACTGGTCTAGCGTGAAAAATAAACAACTAACAGCCATGCCCTGTTAGGTGACCAAAAACGGGCCTATAGTTATAAAGTCACAGACGATGACACTGATCGTCCAGCGCGGGTAACAAAGCAAGACCAGCGGTATGCAGATCTATGCTTGGAGAGTAAACAACAAAAGCAACAGCTTCATGCAGTAAGCACTAAGCAGTAACGTGAACTTGAAGATCCGCCAATACCACCGTTGTCTTACTGGTTTGTTTCCAGGCGAACACAGTTCGTTGCTTCTTACTCAGCTCTCGGCCTTCACAGTTTCTGTATGAGAACCTATGTGAAAAAGTGCACCAGGTTACATACGGGCCAAATGCCGTCCCAGTCACCCAATCATCAGCGTCAAAACTCTGAAGTAAACCAACACAAGCTGGGAACATGAATTATTATGTAAAATACGCATCTATCAACAATCTGTATTTATCACGAAAAATATTAACAACAACAATTATGCTACTACGGCGGTGCAAAGGTATTAACATTACATGCAACATCCTGCAGTACATTAGTAAACTTGGCTGCTACATAAAACATGTAACTTTGTGCAGTTATTAACTCAGTTACAATATCTATTATGGGACACATAGTGACTAGTTAGAATATTAATTCTCTAATTTCCAAGAAAAAAATCACTATGGTTATTCAATTATGCTAATGCTCATGTACTAGAACATTTTTTATCAATAGCTGAGATAGTATTAAAAAAACTATGTAAACTATCACTCCACATAAGTGAAAATATACCAAAAATAACAGACACTGCACAACGTTTTACTAGAAAAGTGGCTGTTAATCATCAAATGTCAGACGAAGGCTGGTGGTCAGTGAAGCTACAAAGTTGTCACCTTATTCATACAACTCAGCAAATTTATCAACTAAATAATGCGGTAAATGAACAATTATCCCATCCAATGCTGGATTTGACATCTAGCTCGAGCCAATCAGCCATCCACACACTGATTATATAAAACAAGGATTTGTGCAGCAAAATGATATGTAGCCTGCCGATGCCACTTTGACAGGGACAAATTGATAGTGCAGTCACCTAGCGAATGTTTCTTAAGCAGTGTCGGCAACGGCTTCATCGTCATTTATGACCAGTGGGTATGACATCCAGCACAGGGTTTCCAATTAGTGTTCTGTAGTAACCGTCTATTGCACTGTTGTTGACCTATGGCATGGAACATAAAAATGCATGCACAGCAGGGGAATATTAACACACAAACATTAGCAGTGTTTTACTACCACAATCGACCAACGATGGATTTTTGGGCCAATTAGTAACAATAAAGTACAATATAAAACAACTAGAAAAGCACGGCAAAGCCTAGCATGTAGCCCACTCGCCACAGCAGTAGCAAAACAAAAAAATACTGATCGACGCATTGCCTTGCAGTGCTGCCGCTTAGCGAACACAGTTAAACTAACCTGCTGCAACACTTGCTGTACACATTCTAGCCTCGTAATCTCCGGAGTTACTGAACCAAAGTTCACCAAATTTTACATGATGTAGCTGAATCAATCATCGCTGTTAATGTGCACACTGGCATAGCAACATCCAAATTAGTTGCGAAATGACAGTGTAAAGAATAAAAATGGTATATGTCATTTTTTGAATTTGCCTAAAACTTAATTGGTACCCTATCAATGTCCGTTGCGTATTCACAAAATAAATGTCAGATTAATCATATGAACTCATATGTCTATCAATCCTAAAAATTTGGTAAACATTGTCCCATAGTTGCTGACGTCATTGGCCAGATATGCCAATTTTTGATGATTTACCTTTTCAGTAAACACACTCTAGCCTTGTGAACTGTGGTGTTACCCGGAGGTACAGGACCAAATTGCATGAAATGTCTATACAATGTAGGTGAATCATTTCCGCTTTTAACCCACTCATCGGCGTTCCAACACTCTAATCCGTTTTGTAATTCGAATGTGACCAATGGAGGTAGATCTGGTAATTTTGCCGATTTTGCCTCTAAAATTGGTTGCCATGGCAATGTACTTTGAGGGATCACAAAATGAATGATCAGTTAATCAAGACCACTCACAGCTCTACCAATCCTGAAAATTTGGTGAAGATAAGTTCAGTACTTTCTGAGATCACTAGGCTAAAAAGTCGACCATAAACAAAAATAAACAAATAAAGTAACATCGGCAAAACATATAACGTGGCGGGCAAGCATGCTGGGCGGTCTAAATTAACACGTCACAACACAATGGTCCCTTAGTAATGCAATCAGTTGTCAACAACCTATAGCACAACCAGTGTTGTTTGCATGTTTTTCAATTTTGCTTGCAGAAAACTGCTGCTAAGATTCAGAGTAGCGACGGGCATTATCACGATACTACCGCGGCATCACAACAGTTTTACCACGGTACCAGAATGGTCAAGTACCACAAGTATTACGGTTGTACCACACGGCACTTACTCAGCAATCAACAGTAATGGTTCCCTAGGCACACACAACACACTGAGGTCCGGTTTTTCTACAGCAAATTAATCTCCCGTTAATTTAATCCGGCATTAAATCCGGCAGATAATGATCAACAGACGATTTAATTGACGAACTGCCGGTGGAAAAACGACATCTGAGTAAATTGATCATTATCTGCTGGATTTAATGCCGGATTAAATTAACGGGAGATTAATTTGCGGTGGAAAAACCGGACCTGAGACACACAGATAATGCTACGTGTAACATCTGTAGCAATATCCACATC
>Ga0209782_1002662_pt1 | contig 10043 bp, 5 predicted proteins | sample WorMetmaBAHAMAS1_FD_187390 | JGI IMG/M metagenome (GOLD analysis project Ga0209782, IMG submission 187390) | Marine gutless worms symbiont microbial communities from Max Planck institute for Marine Microbiology, Germany - Inanidrilus... | ecosystem: Host-associated > Annelida > Digestive system >...
GGATGTCAGCAACACCTGCCAAACTAAAACTACTTCCGCTTTTTGTCCGCCATATTTTTTCCAGTGTGATGGCGACACCTGGCTGTGCAAATATTATTGCCATTGAAAAGGACAACCCTGACAACATAGATCTTATAGCAATTGAGATTTTGTTTTCACGTGCCTTAGAAATCAAATAAACCGTGAACATAGGATTTTCGAGCCTATTCCAGTTGTGTGTCCATTTATTTTGTCCCCATACTGGAAACATTAGTGGAGATATCTGATATTATTGTTCAGCATTTTTAGCCCACACATATTCAGGAAAAGTCAAAAAAGCTTTTGTCACAATTATGAACAGTTTTGAAGCAACAGGGAAAAAAGTCCGTTTGGGGGTAAATTATCTCCCCTAATTGCAACATAAGGATTAATAAACAGTTTTGAAAACATTAATTTATTTGTAAAGAAATTGCTTTTCTTTAATGATGACGTTTTATTGCGACTGTTGTTACTTCACCCCAGAAGAAGAAAAATATTGTGAACAGTATGACTGTTTCTATACATGTCTGTCTGTCCGGTCGTGTAACTCAAAAACTACAAGGCCAATCTTCACCAAATTTCTTTGTGCATGTTACCTGACACCATGGCTCGGTGCTCTTCTGACGGCGTTGTGATACGTTCGTAATACTATTTTTGTGGATGACGTCGTATTTTCATATCATGGGGCCAACGGGCAGAATCAAGCATGACGTTCTATTTTTATGATGTTCACTAGATGATGGCACCAGTTGGACGTCAGACAATTAGTGGTTGGTCGAGTTCATCGGAACGTGGCACTGGGGGAAAAAGTCTGCTATCTACTAATGTCTTGTATTGCTTGGTTGTTGTCGATGTGGTCAATTTTTTGCTGTTATCAGTCAACGAATCAGTGACAAAATGGATGGACTATATTGCAAAACACACACTGTAAATATGACGGTTAATATTCACGAAGTTAAGCAAATTGTCAGGTGTCCGTGCAAGCTGTATGTTTTTCAGTGCTAACTAGAAATGCGTGGCAAAGCCTAGCATATAGCCTGCTCGGCGCCGTAGCATAGTGTCCCCCCTTAGAGAATACTAATGAAACACACTTATTTACTGATTGTCACCTTGCCTAGCAGCCCTGCCCCCTACTGATCATACCTGAAGTCACCCACAAGAAAAATTTTCGACACCGACTGTACAAGTTCTTATGTCTTAAACTCCGGGGTCACTGAACCAAATTTCACCAACTTTCTAGAAGATGTACCGCGATGATTACTACTCTGCAATCAAAATTACGATATTCCAATCTGTTTCAGAACGCCAGTGTGCCAAATGGGCGACGATCGTCAAATTTCGGCCGAGTCGCGGCACAATTTTCACATTCCACACCTATGTAACTCAAAGACTACTGAACAGATTTTCACCACCTTTTTACACGGTGTAGAGCAATTAGTGTAGCTATTAATGCATGTATCTGCAAGGCGATGATGCATTCCGTTTCGGAACGCGAGAGAATACAGTGTAAAGGCGGTCAATTTTGACGTCTGCAACAAGCTCCCAAATTTATAGGTTACCGTAGAACGTCCCTTGAACTGCCGAGAAACTTACGTAAGTTTTGCAATCCACATACATACCTCTACCAACGCTGGAAAGTTGGTGAAGATCGGTCGAGTAGTTGGTGAGATATTCGGTGAGATAGGCCGTCACATCCAAAAAGGTCCATTTGTTACTCTCGTTAAATCTGTGGGGTTACTGGACCGATTTCCATCATATATGCAAACAATGTAGCTAATATATTCCCATTAAATACTGGTGAATGAAAATTGCGATATTGCAAGTCGTTTTCAAATGCCACTCTGCCGAATGAACGCATATAACCAAATTTTGCCATAAAATCGGCTGCCTTGGCAACATCAGTTGTAGAATCAGAAAAAAAGGGGTTTGGATCGTTACATCCACGTAAGTACCTATCATTTGGTGAAAAAATGTAAAAATTAGTCCAATGGATCCTGAGATAATTGTTCTCAAATAAAAAAAATCAATAAAAAATAAAGAAATTAACGCAAGCAAAATATATACCCCAGTCGGCAAGTTTGCCGAGCGGGTTAAATTAAATATATGTAATATTCACGGTGCTAAATAATGTTTCAAATGTTCATCATGAGAATATATAATGTTGGTTTCTTGATTCATATTTCAATTTCGCACACAGCACAAATGGCGATTGTGCAATGGATATCATTCCAGCTGTAGACATTAGCTTCATATACATGCATGCAGTACTCGCTGTGTTCATAATAATCGGGTTGTCCGGCATCCCATTTGTGAAACGTCATTGGATAATCTTGCATTCCAACTCTCCAGACGAATTCACTCTCAGTGGTCAGATCCACACGCTGTCCGGCCGTCCAGTAATACTTTCCATAAGGCATGAGCGAATAGCAGCCAGCCACCATTGCCGCTAAAAAATATACAGCATGCACTTCGCACTGTGTCCAAGAAAACAGCCATCATTTATGTTTTAATATCTGGGCCAAAAAATAACCGATTTTATTAATTTTGGTTAGTCAGATCCTAAGAAAATTTGGCTAAACAGCATACAGATTTGCTGAAGCGGTAAGCTGTAGATATGGCCTGAATTTGAGCAGTGGATATGGTGGATGAGGCATACGATCAATGGCAAATAATTGGAAGCGTTAATTCACATATGCAGAAACTGCTCACTTTGAACACCTGATATGTGACGTTATCGCTTGGCTGACATTCAACTTTTCATTCAACAACACATCTGCAACACAACTGGCTTTGTTCCATCATCATTTGATGAATGAGTTATGGATTTAACAAGATCGTGCAGTGGCATTTTTTCAGGTGTAGTGGGCAAGTTGACATTTTTTGACAATCACGGTTACAGTTAGTTTTATTCTAAAATAATGTAAACAATCATAAAAACGTATGGATAATGATAATAAAATGACCTGTTAGATTTTTCAAGGTACAATGGCTACAGATTGCATGCAAGGTGGGTAAATTTGTAAGCCTATGACGCCCAAGTTCACGGGATTTAATATAAGACTGCCAAAAACTTTAAAATCGGTGTTTTTTACAATTATTCCATAACATATATTAAAAGTGAACATTGTATTCAGAGACAGCTACCATAGTGTCGTGCTGTTAAATTCGGGCTTTTTGCTTCCTTCACAACCAATAGGTAAACCAAGTAAAGTGACATTTGGCAGAGAGGAGTGAGCCTTTGGTTTAATGTCATAGTTTAAACTTAGCCCTGATAACTGTAAGGAGTGGGTATAACGACAGCAGCTCCCAGATTCAAAATCTGCGGAAATATACAGATACAGTATCATCCAACATTTCAAAATTTTATCAAATTTGTAGTTTTTCACCCCTCATGGATGAAACTAGTGTAGAGTATGCTGTGATCATATTCCTTCTCCAAAACTCACAATTTACTCCTCAACCTGGAATTATGTCTCCATCAGGTTAAGGGTTCAAAAATTCAAAGCCTTACCAGTAAAAAAATTAACATTAAACTTTACTGACTTCTGTAGAGTTTTCCCCTAAAAAAAATTCGGCCTATAAAGCGTTTTACATCATCCACCTATCGTATTTTTAGAGCTGTAGCTCTTAGCTTTACATCAGCCCTTAAAAATTTGAACCATTATAAAGTTTTTTTTAAATTTTAATTCGTCATACTGTCAAGCAATTATTTTAGTAATGAAGTTGACTTGGTTACATCTGTCGTGCTAGCTGCCTGCTGAACGTCGTAACACACGTTAAAACGTACAGGACTGTCATATGTTTTAACCCCTTACACAATAATTCCACTTTACGCCCTCAGAAGAGATGACATGAGATAATATTACATGAGTGACAATGACATATGAACGGTCCACTAATGAGAAATCAATTTATTCAGAAACAAATATAACACTAACCGTCCATTCCTGTCATCATTGTGGCAACTGCATCCTGCTCCGCTGCATCATTGATGATTAGCAAATGAGCATCACTATGCAGTGATTGACATTCAAGTGCAGCATTGTCCCAGTTCAGATTATAATTCACCACTTTGTAGCAGCTGTTCATCGATTCAATAAGCGTAAAACCACCAGGACAGTCTGCAGTAAAAATATCCTAATATTACGTCTTAACTAATTCGTACTTACACACAAGACAACAAAAGATCAGAATAAATGAAACTAGAAAAAAATTTTATTGATCAGGAATATAGCTCAGGCCAATCGCATTAGCATGCCCACTCGTGCTATACTGTGGCCATGCCTACTGCGAATTATATATAAAAAAAAACTAATTACAGTTTATCGTACGTGGTATAAGCTTAAGCTCTAAAATAGCAATAATTTAAAAACACACGTGCAATCACATTTAAATCTGCCAATTATCAGTTTTAAATGTATAACCTAGTGCATGTATTGCGTGATTATAATGTAGCATTTTTTATATTTTGTTGTTTTAGATCATTAGCTTATACAATATAAGATAGACTGTGATAAGTTTAAGTGTTTGTCTATAAAATATTTGCTGTTTTATGATTTTTTCGTAAACTAGACTTACGAAATTTGGTTTAACTATTTTTGACCTGTACAGAGGTAAGGAGCAGGTTTGTGAAGTAACCTTCCCCCAAAAGTGCACCTTCCTGAATTTTCAAAAATTTAAATTTGTAATTGATGGCAGGGTTTCATAATGTGTGTGTGTTATTTTGCAAATGTACTGCGGCATGGTAGATAGGGTTTGTATTGTCATTAATCCAGAAATAATGTAACTAAAATGGAAACTTATATAGCAAAACATATAAAACTATCAAAATAGAAACAGTGAACTCACTGTAAGAATTTATCAAGTATGATTTTGAAACTCATCGTAAGTTGCATAACGATTTTATTTTTATTTCCATTTTATCGTGTAAATCAGCAATCATTTCTGAACATTGTGTAGAAATTTTGTAAGATTTGGTTCAGTGACCCCAGATATTAAGACGTAAGAATTTGTACAGCCAGCGTCGACAATTTTACTATGGGTACTTTAGCTACAGTTGCTTGACGGAGGTCTATGAAGCAGTGCAGTGATTAGTAGCCTAATTGGATGTGTTTCATTCATACTTATTTGCTATTAGGTGATATTATTTTGCTGAGCAGACTATACGCTAGGCTTTTCCATGTATTACTAGTCAGTTATGTTAAATTTTTCTATTTACTTACCTCGTTACCAGTGTTAACTTGTTTGTTTTTGTTTACTGATTTATCATAGGAATAAAAAAAAAACAAACCTGTGCAATGAAATCCGTCTCCAACGTATCCAGTCATACACGAACAGGTACGAACTGCACCAGGAACCTTCACACAGTTAGCGAATTCACTGCAGTCCCCATTGTTCACAGCACATTCATTGACATTGCCTCTATCTGTAAGACACACACAGCCTACATTCAGAAAGTATTTGACAACTCTAGACTTAAATTTGGTGAATGAATTAAGGATGTGCACGTGTACATGATAAGCTATCATGTACATGTTAACATAATTACACGATAGTGTACACGAATATGGTGGAAGTAACAAATTTCATTGCTAAAAATAATAAAACTACATCAGCCATTAAAACAATTAGTGACTTAATGCAAAATTAAGCAATAATCTGCAGTGAATGAACTTCACCGAGAACTATCTAGCTGACGTTACAGGCAACTATGGCCATTACTAGCTATAATGTTATAGTAACTAAGTGAGAATTATCAGCATTTTATTATTGTCTGCAACATAGGGCCCGTCAGTAAATAAAGAATATTTATCCCAGATCCAGCTTTACTCGATATTTAGTAAACTTCCGGTTATGAGTAATACGGTTCTAATCATAACAGTTTGCGTGAAAGTTGCAAAATCTACATTTTTAGTCAAAAATAAAAGGACAAAGTGGGCTGAGTTATCGAAGTATTATGTATACAATTGTTTTGTAAGGTAATTTTAGATTGTTGAAGACTAACCGTAACATGATGCATTAAATATTGCAATGACGCCTGTACCAAGCTTACCATCTTTCACCGGAAACAGAAATAACATAGATATATTCTTATATAACTGACACACCCTATTCCTGTAAAAGTTTGGTAAACGTCTACAACTTTTGTGTACATATTTACAAAATTACATGATAGACGCATCCCTAGTAAGTATCCCAGTTCGGATTCCTAAATCAGATAGCCCCTAAGTACACAAGGAACATGGCACAGTAGCCGCACTGGTTTTGTTGTATAAGCTGTAGCACAACTGGTGATTGCTGATCCACATTGCACAAGCTTCTCGCACCCTAGTAAACCAAGGAGGATCGCTATTTAGTTCTAGTTAATCGGTTGCCATCACTAATCCTCTCCAATGGGAAAGAATATTGTGTTCCATAAAAGACTTCAGTAGTATAACCACGTAAGGGTTAAAAGGGACATAAATATCTGCCTAGTCTGCTCTTAGCAATGATTTAGCTTATACATAATGATACTTGTTAGATGTGGAATCAGTAGCACCAAAAGCACATTAACATCAGGCATAATAGCAATACATCATACAAACTGTTATAAAGTGTACCATACGTTAATAAGACTGTCCTAAAATTTTGATTTTCCGCTGGTTACGTATTAGCATGAGACACCTTTTTTACTTTATTCTTTGGAACACACACAGCCTACACCTGTAACTTGTAAGCCTACACAGATTTTAACGATCTATGACATATGACGATTTTCCGCACAGGGATATGCCCTTTGGGGTTGCAATGCCACCAAACACCACACCATTTTACCCAGCCGAATGCACACAATAATCAAACTTTTGTACTATTCAAGCTACTGCAGCAATTCAAACGAACTTCTGTACAATGATAACGACCTACAGGCTCCAAGTAGTCTACGTGGATTATCCCAAAATGCACCCCACAAATCCAAGATGACAGATGACCACCATCTTGCAAAAAATATACATCACTATAACTTAGCAACCATTTACCGGTTTTGAAGATCTACATGCCATATCATCGTCATCGTTATTAGGTGATTTATAGTTCGCTGACTACAATAATATAGACAACTGGAGCATTGTAATATCATAAAATTACAATCTTAAAATGTTAAAATGCTAGTGAGTGAAAGCTTCAGCAAATAAACGTGACTTCAGTTTGATCTGTAGACTTTAAAAAAGTCGATGAACGAATGTAATGTGGAAGTCTGTTCCATGTTTCTGGTCTAGCATTCTTATAGAAACAGCTGGTCGCAATTTTGGTAACATGTTCTTTCAGTAATAACTCATAACTCAAGCCAGATATGCAACTTGTAGACAACATTGAAAAGTTGTACTTTTTCCTGGCTGATCTTTGTCAGCAAGTTTAATGAGGTTATGTGTTGAGCCGACTAATAGCACTTCTGTCTAGTTCGCATTTAGACAAAGATGTCGTCGTGCACACCACAGTATGAGGTCGGCAATGCATTTAGATAGACGCTGATGAGCACGAGCGACGTCACTCAGACAACAGCTAATATGTAATTGATTATAGTATGACCTGTTCCCACACAAAACTGTGCCTTTTGTTGATTGCATTGATATTGCTTCCCACTTCAGGGGTCAGATGTCACCAAAATCCCAATTTTGGGAGCGTAGATAGGCCAAATGTGCAACATATTCCAACTTTCGTATTTTCAAAGCTTTGGAGCGATTTCAACCACATTTTTGCACAACGATAAAGACCTTTAAGTGCTCTTTGTGGGTTATCGCAAAATATGCTCCACCAATCTGAGATGGTGGACAGTCACCATCTTGAAAAAAAACATAAATCGCCACATCTCAGCAATCGTTTGACATATTTACACTCAATATGACCTGTTTGTGCACAGCATGTAATTTTTGTGGATTGTGTTGATATTCCACCCATTTTGAAAGTCAAATACCTCTAAATCGTCATTAGGGGTGCATTAATGGGCGTTTTCAATTCGTACGTGCAAACTATTCAACCTTTGTACTAAAAAACGTCTCCAACGATTCCAAAGATATTGTGCACAGTGATAAATAGTTCCAAGTGCTCTTAGCTTGTCGTCAAAAATTGTCCCACAAAATCGCAATACACATGCGCTGGATTTTACGTTTAAATCTGGTAATTGACAGATTTAAATGTCACAGCGTGTGTACTTAGTGATTATAATCGAACAACTGTTTTGATTTTTTGCTGTTTTAGAGCTATGACTCAGCAGTCGATCTTACACGTGGTTGTAAACTGGGAAGTTTTTACCATAAATTTTATATTAAGACATAAGATGATGATAATATGACGAATTGAACCATCTTAAAAATATTAAATTGCTCTCTCCCCCCCCCCCTCTCTCTCTGCAACCGTTTGGCGAATTTTGATGATCTCTACGTCATATAACGTCTTTCTGTACAAAGATGTGCCCTTTTGGGTCGCACTGTTATGGCACCCAATGTTGAATGGCCATATGCCACCAAACCTCACGATAGAAGCGTGAATGAGCATTTTTAAGCCAAACGTGCAAAATACACTGCACTATCAAAACTAGTAAGTATTTTCAAACAAATCTTGCAATTATTTATCCCACTCGGCAAACTAGCCGACCGGGCTATATATTTTACCTTCCGTAATTTCTTCTGTTTAATTTTTTAAATTTTATTTTACAATGAGCAAAGCTATCTCAGTATCTACTAGACCGATTTTCACGATATTTTTACCATATGGAATGGATTTGCGTGAATTTTTTCGATCAGGTCTAGTTTTTTTCCGATTCCTCAAGGGACGTTGCCATGGCAACCAATTTTGTGGTAAAATTGTGGCAAAATTACCTACACCGCTGCACTTATCACTCTTTCATTCAGAAATAGAATGGGACATCGCTATTTCAATGTGCACGTTAACAGCATAAATGATGCCTGCCTCTGTATCGTGTGAAAATTTCGTGAAATTTGGTCCAATAACTCAATAGTTGACAGAGCCTATTTGTGAATGTCAGGTACGACACTGCCAAAAACTGTCGCATTTAGTCAAATATCTCCGGATATACTGGACTAATTTTAGCAGCCTTTTCACCATATGAAAGTGCTATACGTGCAGTTGATGGATCTGTACGTTATTTTCCAATTTTTCAAGGCATGTTGCCATGGCAACCAAATAATATTGCAAAAATGTTATCAACGCCGACTGATACCATTTGTATTCGTTGCATTAGTGCTGGAAAACGAATTGCAATATCATGGTCTAGCAGTGCGCTTTAACAGCGAAGATGATGGGGCTATATCGTCTAAAAATTTTGTGAAATTTTGCCTGGTAATTCCGGAGATGACAGGGCTTATTTGCGTAAGTCTAGTACAACACGGCCAAAAAACTGGCATGCATAGTCGAATATCTCCGGATATTCTGGACCGATTTTAGGCAATCTTTTCACCATATGAAAGCACTTTATGTGCAGATGATGGATCTGTACCTTATTTTCCAATTTGTCAAGGAACGTTGTCATGGCAACCAAATAATGATGCCGTAATGAAGGCAAACTGATACCACGTGCATTCTTTGCACGTTCGCCAGATGGTAGCACGGTTTTGTTTCGCTACTACTTGCTATGGGGCGACACTGCGGTGCCAAGCGGGCAATTCACTAGGCTTTGCCACGCATTTCTAGTTTTGCTTCATACTTTGTTCTAAATGACCCCAAAATCAAAATTTTTGGGTGTAAGTGCGTGTTTTTATATCAAATGCACAAAATATATAAACGTTTGTATTATCAAAGCTACTGCAGTGTAAAGTAAAGTAAAGTAAAGTAACCGGATATAGCAGTTCGCCACAAGCTTCACCGCTACGGGAACTCACGTGCCATATGGGATCACACAGTATTACCTGCCACCCGGCAGAGGTGACATTCCCGCCTTTACCCCAGCCGGTTAAGGCTGGTACTCGATTTAGCGACCCCAGAGGGATGCAAGGCTGAGTTGACCTAGTTGGCTTGTTACATACCGAGGT
>Ga0209782_1002663_pt1 | contig 10042 bp, 7 predicted proteins | sample WorMetmaBAHAMAS1_FD_187390 | JGI IMG/M metagenome (GOLD analysis project Ga0209782, IMG submission 187390) | Marine gutless worms symbiont microbial communities from Max Planck institute for Marine Microbiology, Germany - Inanidrilus... | ecosystem: Host-associated > Annelida > Digestive system >...
GACTAGCGGCTAATCTGTGACAGATGACCAGCTATGGAAATTCAGGCAACATCAGGGTTCCCAAACTATCTTTAAAATTATATCCCTGACTTTCCATGACCATATCTGGAATTTTCCCTGTCACTAACCACATTCAAAATTATTCATACAACAACAAAAACAACGTTGTCTTACGCCAACAGGCAATAAGTGAACTTGGTTGAAAAATGTTACAATTATAACGCAACTGCTAAAACACACGGATAAAATATATATAATTTTCATGACCACCAGCAAAATTCCATGACTGTATATACTGGACATCTGAAAGCACATTTAATTAATTAAGGTTTAGAAATCACAGCACATTATGACCTTGACTTTGCGTGTTATAGTAATACACTTACTTACTTACTTGTATAGTACCAACTGGCATGTACTAATACTCTGCTTGTGAGGTTGGTTAAAGATCACCTTACTGTCTGCCTAATATCACTGGCAAATGTCACTCACGCAGTTTCTCTTATTATAATAACATAATCACAGATAATCAAGATAAAACACAGAAGATTTGTAGGATGCATATTACCTCCTCCTTACAAAACTTGACATCGACATGTGACTGGATCTTTCCTTCTTCATTCTAATAAACAACAACTAATAATTAATGAAATATCTTTAGACAAATAGTTGTTGGAGTATAAATGAAAAAAATACTTCAAGAAAGCAACTTTATTTAGAGAATTTAAAAAGTTAACTGTGTTAACATTTGCTACCATACACCTTCTCTTAACCACAGCAATGTGTAAACTGTCTGAAGACTTATAATAAATTAATATGTGCAGTAATACAGCCAGAAAATGCAAAAGATGTAAAAATAGCAAAACAACTGAAAAAAATGGCATTTAACAAATTTCTTTTAAACACATTTTATTTCTAATTTTGTACATCAATGGACAGCTAATAAAGTTCATCATCACTTACGGTAAATATAATCTAAAAACTGAACGTTCTAAACAGCAAGACTTCTGCATACCAATCTACTTTAACACTGTAATTTGCCATTTCAACAATTCCAACATTATTGGACCCATTCAATGGGGCCATAGCGGTCCCCTCTGTCACGCGTTGTCGTGGACATCGATGCGCAGGTGGCATGCGACAGCGGCGGCGTGCGACAGTAGCAACACCTGGTGAATGGGTGTGCAGAGGCTCGCAGTGGTGAATGGGCCCAAAATTTTTCAAATGCTTCTTGTTCAGAAAAGTCTGCTGAACATGTATTACAGTGCCACTCGTAGTATCATTCATGGCATACAGATGCGTTTTGACTGACTGACAGACAAGAAACTAAGCTCTACCGTTGTGACATCAGCGGTGTTGGTGGCACTGGGCTGTGGATGAGTGCCGTCATTCACATAGAGAAGCAGCGTTCCATCTTCCTGTTCCATCAGCACGTGATCAGTCGCGTCGACCGCTGCTTCCTCAACTGATGTGCCAGGCAGAACCTGACATTACATCAACAAAGCCCAGGGTTAGCAGGGAAAAGTGCACTGAGCTGGGCCTGGGCTAGGCCACAAGCCCGGGACCACGTCTCAGTGCTGCGACACCCTACAGCATTTCAATATATAGAACTCAGCTACAACTGAGAATCGCTTGGGGACGGCATATGGGGCCGTTGGCGGCCTGTGTCTACGGGGCTGATAAAGCCCTGCCCCTTCACGATACATACATACATTACATCAACAACTGTACAACTGTGCTGATGTACCAACATGCAGACTCACACCCCTCAACCCATTCTAACTCTAGCCTTTTGATGATGATGGTGAATGATTAACGAGTCCGAAAATGACAGAGTTAGGCATGACAAGAAGACAGTCAAGGAAATCAGCGCTGAAAGAGTTAAGTCTTAAGACGACTGCAGAATGTACACAGAGTCGGTGAGGATGTTACGTGATGTGGTAGTCCGTTCCAAACATGAGCTGCGGGTCAGGGTCAATGCATGCCAAGGACCTGTTATGGACTATCGACTTTGGTATTAATAGCTCAAACCGTTTTCATTTCAGAGCATCAAAACAAGATAGACAATGGACACAAGTTGCAGATGCAGCCGATCAATTGACCCACGCCACGGCCACTGCCAGCACAGATAACTAGAAAACCCTCGGCTGAGATTACACAAAGAAACTCAAACAAAAAAAAACAAAGGATGTAACCTCCAAATCTCCCAAAGTATTCACTAGAGTCAGAACGATCCATAAAAAGCTGAAACAGACCGATTCAATAATTTTATGTCACCTGTACCGGCTGAGTCAGTACCTGGACCAGTAGTGATGAACGGCAATGAAATGTGCCATGTTTCCTGCACCAGGTGGTGGTAATTGGTTGGTAATCCAATGCTGCAGTAGTGTGATTGACGGCATCAGCACTGGTGCATCTAGGTATTAATGGAATTCAGTATGTAGAGCGACAACACATGTTGATAACGACGAGCCAATGTCTAAGGCAACACTAATTACTGACACAGTTGCTGATCTACAAGAACTGTTTTAATTATAGTATTCAGTAGTGGTTTGTGTCACACAATTTGTACTACATGCTATTATTTATACACATATATCATGCATACATACATACCTGTGGGTCCTGCTGGTAGTACAGACCAGATACAGGTATGTACATGGCTGACTGTTGGTAGTCTCCATAGTTACCACCTCTGCAATCACCAATAATATCACTATCATCGAACAACTGAACAACTTTATTCACCTTGACGGTAGCAAACAGAAATAAAAAGAAAAAGAACAAATAAACACAAATAAACAAACATTACAAACTAAATAAGAATACAAGCACACATATAGACATCTGACGCAACAGAAACCAGATGCAATTTGCTCATCATCAAAACATTCACATTGAGTGACTATCAGCCACTTTAGTGGTCCAGATAAAGTAACTCGTGTGTGTAAAGTAATTAATGTGTTTTTCTGTAGGTCTGGATGATGACGTGTGAATGAAATCAGATAACCTTTGCTGTAGACAGCTGGCATGCTGTTTCAGTCTGACATTATCTAAGTCAACTTTGAATTAAAGGTGAAAATGACAGGTCAAAGTTCAAAGGCACAAGTGGAATAATCATTAAGGTTAACTGGTTAAGTCTAGTCAAGTAGCCTTTAATAAATAAAGGTGACATGCACACCTTTAGTACAGCAGAAAACACACAAAGCAAGGAAAATTTTTTTTTAAAAACACGAACATTGATTACTATACAACTAACATACTGGGTCAAACACTGATTAATAAACACATATCTATGCAAATCAGTACTCAACTGTGGGAGGGTGAACCTATGTTCTCTTGATCTAAGGGAATAACTAGCTTGAACCAAATGACTGTTGGATAGGAGGCAATTGAGATGATGATAAACTTGCTTAAACAGTTTAGGCCTACTATCTTTACTGTCTACTATCTTAATGTGGTCAGTGTCACCTCAGCTGAGATATTTCTAGTTGCCACTCAAGTCAATGACGACATTACATATACAGCAGAGTGTAGCAGACAGACACAAATACAAAATACTAACAAGACAAGACAACTTTCACAGCTGGTGTGCAACCTACAATAAGCACTTGGTCAATATCAACGAGGAAGTAAAGGTAAATGTTTATAGCAGTTATGCAACTGGCTTCACCACAACATGAATTCATGTGCCCTATGGGATCACAGTTTTACCTGCCACCCGGTAGAGGTGACATTTCCGCCTTCACCGCAGCCAATCAAAGTTGTGGCTGTTATGCTAGCCAAATAAGGGTAATACTAAGCTGCCAAAGACAAACGGTACATAATGCACTTCCAGTCATCGGAGCAGCACACTAATGACTGCATTTTACTCACAATGTATGACTTCCTATTAGTAGTCTAAATTCTGAAGTGAAACTTAGGTCGCCAATCAAGTCAATGACAGCATTACAGCAGAGTGTAGTAGACAGACACAAACACAAAATACTAACAAGACAACTTTCACAGCTGGTGTGCAACCTACAATGAGCACTTGGTCTTTATCAACGAAAAAGGTAAAGGAAAATGTGTATAGCAGTTATGCAACTGGTTTCACCACAACATGAATTCATGTGCCCTATGGGATCACAGTTTTACCTGCCACCCGGTAGAGATGACATTTCCGCCTTCACCCCAGCCAATCAAAGTCGTGGCTGTTATGCTAGCCAAATAAGGGTAATACTAAGCTGCCAAATGCAAACGGTACATAAACATGATTTCATGCACTTCCAGTCATCGGAGCAGCAAGCTAATGACTGCATTTGACTCACAATGTATGACTTCCTATTAGTAGTCCAAATTCTGAAGTGAAACTTAGGTCTAGGTGAAACCACTGCACACAGTGCACCACAGGGTCCATTGTGTGAAAACACGATGTCGTCCACAAAATCAAGAAGTACATTACATACTGCAATGCCACCAGAGGAGAATCAAGTCATAGTCACAGTCAATATGCACCGAAAAATATGGTCATTTTTCAATGCTTGGCACAGCTGATAACTAGTGGAGTTAGACTTTTATATCGCAAGGTGTTCCTGACTCGAAAATGGCATTGTGATATACTGAAGAAAAAAGTACTTTTGTAAATTATGTAAAATGTAATATCAGATTTTAAATGCCAAACTTTAGTTCTTATTGTAAAATTAAAGCAAAGCCTGCATAGTTCTACAGCGTTTCATGTACTATGCTTTGCATGCTCATGTATAGTGCAGTCAGTCACAGCGTGTGCGAACATTAACAAGTGTAATCCATAATCCATATATGCGCACACTTTTACCTTCCAGCAACACAGCATCACCACATTTTCAATGCTGGATACATACTAAGACATCATGTCTACAAATGGGGGTCACCCCTCTAGTTACTACCGGGGCTTTAAGTTTGCTGAGACTGTTGTTATGTGCAGCAAATGGCTAGACCTGCCTCACACTGTACATATACTGTGTAACAGAGATACAGTCCAATACTCACTGGCCAGCTGCACCTTGATAGACAAGTTGACTCATAACTGCACGGGATGCAAAATGTTAGTTCTACAATAAATGAAATATGCATTTGTTAAACTGCTACAACACAACGTGCATAATTATAGGTACACTACACATGTTGTCACTTACACAGACAAAATGATTTTATAACCGTTCCTCAGTCCCCAGGTTCTCCAATGCCTGCCTGCACCAACTCCACTCATGAGACTCACTGACGTGTGCTGTCCAATGTACATGGAACAGCTACGCGATCAGTGTTTTTGCTGCTGCTGGGTGGCTGGGCCACGGGTCTGAATTCTCTGCTGGCTTAACTTTCCAGGTCAACTCCTGCATAACCTGTTAGGATTTTATACTTTATAAATCAAAGAGGTCTCCTCATTGTCTCAATTTTTCCAGTGAAGTCAGCTTTAGCCTTTTTAATCTGTGTTCATAAGATAATTTATTAAAACCTATAACCATCTTAGTTGCTCTTCTTTGAACCTTCTCCAAACAGTAAATATATTTATGTAGGTATCATGACCAAGATTGTATGGCATATATTCTATTTGAGGCCTGACATAACCCTTGTAGATCCGATCCAATCCAATGAGATATCACGGGCACAGGTAGAATCCTCTTTGCCCGCATCTTGCAATCAAGTTCACATACAAACTGGTACACTTCCGGAACCGGTTAGGTCGACGTTAAAGTTAAACAAAACTTCTTGATTAAGCCAATGTTTATCCAATCGATTCTTAAAAATGTTAATAGTGTCAGCCTCCACCACATTATTAGATAAACTATTCCATACGTTAACTACTCTCGAACAGAATGAGTATATTCTTAAATTATAATGACAAACAAATTTCTGCAATTTATAGTTATTTCCTCTAGTTGTCTGAAAACTATTGAAGTTCATCTTTACTGCAGTTTTTGAATCATAATAATGATGAACAATTTTATAAACTCCAATCATATCACCCCTTAGCCATCTATACTTCAGTGTTGGAAGCTTCAGCTGTTTTAATCTTTCCATATACGGCAAATGCTTTAAGGATATGATCAGTTTAGTAGCTCTCTTTTGTACTTTTTTTCAATATTTTCAATATCTCCCTTTTTATACGGGCACCAGACTGAATTTGCATATTCCAAATGTGGTCTTAAGAAACACTCTTTTTTAACTCTTAAACTGCTGTCTCACAATCCCCAATACTCGACTTGCTTCGGTCGCAGCACTGATATGACACCGCCAGATCAGAAGATGTCAAAACTCCCAAATCTTTTTCTTGCTGTACCAACTAGATATTCCATTTATGACTGTCCTGTGTGAGAACTCTTTAACTAAAAGGGAAACTTGTATACAGTGCGTTCAGTTTTGTTGAACCTGCCAGGCAAAACAAATAATCAGCTGGTTATTTTATCAGCGTAATCACAGCATTACTAGCATTCAAGTAATAAATTATTCTAAGAAAAAGAACAAACTTCAAAAATCAAATCACAAATAAATCGTACAATGACACTAAACATCGAAACTAACCGAACACAGTGTCTCCACTCTCCATTTTCGGAAACTCCAGGATGTTATTACAAAAATTCACGGATTCCAAGAGTTCACGGATTTGTACTAAAAATCTCTACTAACTAAAACTCCGTTTAAACGTACCAAATTTGAGTTGGCAATGTGCTGTTGGTGTACTGTAGCGGTAGTGTAGAGTAGACCACGTCAATTAATGCAAAATTGATAATGCCAATAAATAAAAATTTGGGGTTAATCTGGTAATTAGTTTTGCATAAAATTAGACACGAAGATTGTAAACTTCCGGTGGTTTTTGTATTGTAATTTGTAATTTTTGTATGATATAAGCAGGAGTGCTTGGCAGTAGTAATATTTGTCGCATAATGTGAACAATTTATTGAAACTGCGATCAACTGTCATCAGTTGAAATTTGTGGCAATGTCCAGTAGCTTAGTGGTACCCCTGATTATCTGGGGGCGTGATGCACCAACCCATTGCATATCAAGTATCCTTATAACAACTGATCATCGCCACATCGTTTCTGGATGTAATGACGGACAGTTATGTGTGTGGGATGTTTCAAACACTGACAACTGGCAGGTTAATAATAATTTTTGCATTATGTTTTTTGGTGGTCAGTTTATTATTGTTACTCTTTCAGATCTGGCTTCGCTGTTTCTTAATTTCTGGACTGGAATGTTCAGGACACATGTAGATACTAGCCAGTGCCTAAAATACATGAGTAGTTCATTTTGTGTGCACGTAAATAATAATAATATATAATAATACAACATTTGTATAGCGCCATAGTGTCCTACGCGGGATGCAGAGGCGCTTGCCATCTTGCCATATTGCTGTTTCAATTATTTTTGGCAGGTAATATTTGTCTCACAGATATAACAGACGGCAGCAGTTGATATTCCTATGGTCAGCGGAATGACAGCCGTGACCCTATTTGTCCGCAGCCTGAAAACTTACGGCTGCAGATGGCAAATGCACAAATTATTTGGTAACCGCCACTCACCGGTCACATCACATCATCACATCACATGGAGGAGACAGAAGCAGGCCTCCAAAGGCCTCTTTATCTGAGAAATATAACCATAATACGCGTACATAATGCATAAAATACTGTAACTACATTACAATAGTGCGGTTCCTGATGCCATTGAGATCTGCTCTGTAATCATAAAGTACATCCTAATTAGACCAAAATCTGTCTAACCGGTTCTTAAAAGTGTTAACTGTTTCAGCAGAGACAACATAATCAGATAAACTGTTCCATATGGGTATAACCCGGTTAGTAAAGTTAAATTTCTTTAAATCATAATGACAGTGATGTACAATAAGTTTACATGAATACCGGAATAGCAGCTTCCATACTATTTAAATACTAGAGTTAAAACAGATCTCGGTACTGATTCTGAGCCCCATCCACTGTGATCAAATTGGTGCCAGTCTACTTCTGTAGATCAGCACTAGTCCAACAGTACCAGTAATTAGTGTTGCCTTAGACATTGGCTCTTCGTTGTCAACGTGGGTGGTTGCTCTGTGTGCTGAATTTAATCAATACCTAGATGTGACCAGTGCTGATGCCGTCAGTCACACTACTGCAGGATTGGATTACCAGCTAATTACCTTCTAAGGTAGATACCATTCACTCTGTTTTATAATGGTAACAATTATTAGTGATTTCATTTAATCAGTGTTGTTTTTGTAGGTTCATCCTCAGACAATGCTGTTTGGTCACAGTGGTGCTGTGACATGTCTAGCGATGGCAAATAACACAGCAGACAACACATTTATCGTGAGCTCGGCAGACAATGGGTACGTACAACGTTGTTTACTATAACATTTTGTTTCAATTCAGTGTAGAGTTAGAACAGATCTTGGTACTGATTCTGAACCACATCCAGTCCAATGTAGGTCGAATCTGTGCCAGTCTATTGTAATAGATGGGCACTGGTCCAACAGTACCAGTAATTAGTGTAAACACTGGCTTGCTGTTAAAAATGTGCGTGGTTGCTCTACATGCTGCATTTGATCAATACCTAGAGGAACCAGTAGTCGCACTACTGCAGGATTGGATTACCAGCTAATTACCACCATCAGCTGCAGGAAACGTGGCACTTTTCATTGCCATTTTTTCACTACTGACCCAGGTACTGACTTGGCCGGTCCAGGTAACATAAAATTACTGTATCGGTTTGGTCCATCTTTTTGTGGATCATTGTAACTCTAGTTCAGTCCTTAAATGCTGTTACTTTGGAATGTTTTTATGGTTTATGAAATCCAGTACTGGCAGTATTCCTTTTTTATTATATTTTATGAATTTTTTTTTCAACTAATGTAGTGATAGTGACTATGGTATCAACTGTGTCTGCACAGTGAGATGTGCCTGTGGGACTTGAGTGATGGACGGTGCTTGGAGCATACACGAATGTCGTATGTACACACTGCAGTACAGGTGACACGCACACAGAATTTTGATTTATATTAAAATGTTGGTGCAGAGTAGTCACTAAGTTTAAGACAGTTTTGATTGTGTGTCATGAATATTATCTGGTTCATGCTAAAATCTGTGCCGCTTAGCCCCAAAAGTTCTTATTTGGACGGTTTGGAGGACAAAAAACAATGGGAATCAGAAAGTAAAAGAATAATTGATTTTTCGGATGTTAATCACTCTTATTGTTTTTATTTCCAAAAATTGATTATCATTTCTGCAATTTGTTTTACGCATTTGTCCTAATTCACTATACCGGTAGTTCGCCCAATTTGAACATTGTTTACATCGGCGCATACGGGGCCATATTTCTAAAATCTGACTGGAACCCAGTCACACATTATTTATGCGATGATATGGACACAGGTAGAGTTGCAGTCAACAAACTGGCCTAAATATGTGTTATTTGCACTTCACATTGTATGACAGTTAGATTGCAGGTGCATGGAGTTTCACTACATGCATGAACAGTTGGGTCATTGTGCGCAGAAGCTGAACTGTGGCTGTCATATTAAAATTAGTGAGCTCCTTTGTGCTGTCGCTGCTGCAACTGCTGTATGAGCAGTGACTCCCGTCACTGACATACGGTCTGCCACCACAGATGCGAGTAAATGCATGACCATAGAGATCACACGTCACACAGTGTTCTTGTCCGGTCAAGTTTATTATTTATGGCTACATTCTTTACTGGTAACTAGGGGTGCGAAACAATTATCGATTTTTCGATTATCAAATTTTATTCATCATCACGCAACCAACTTGTTGCAGTGTACCAAGGTGGAATAGTACACTGGTTCAGATGTTGCTTGTCATTCGTCCGGTTTTTTTGTTTCATTGCACAGAACATACACTTCATTACTTTTAATCACGTATTATGTGTTGGTCATAGCTGAAAAATGTTACGTGAAGTTATGATGCAGTTGATTAGATAAATGGGTGTCATTTGTGATCCGTAGAGGCTCATAAAAAAGACATGGCTTCTGTCCCTGGTAATCAGTTGATCTTTACATTTTACTG
>Ga0209782_1002664_pt1 | contig 10042 bp, 14 predicted proteins | sample WorMetmaBAHAMAS1_FD_187390 | JGI IMG/M metagenome (GOLD analysis project Ga0209782, IMG submission 187390) | Marine gutless worms symbiont microbial communities from Max Planck institute for Marine Microbiology, Germany - Inanidrilus... | ecosystem: Host-associated > Annelida > Digestive system...
AAGAAGGGTGAGTAGTGGTGTGGTAGCGTCCATTGTCACCGCTTCCAGTCCAGGCGTGAAACGTGGTGTGTCAATTAGCGCAGTAAGAGTATAGTAGATTTAGTGGGTTTGCGAAGTATACAATCGCCCAATTTTTTGCGCCCGAAATCGGAGGGGACCCCATTTCGGGTTTCGCGGAAAATGGCGACGCTCCGAGAAGTAAGCGACAAGGAAACCTGCCCATTGATTTGGCTTGGTCTGGAGTCCTTAACCGGATCGCAGTAAAGCCATCGATTCCTCCTCTCCCCAACCCCTCTCCCGCCAGGGGCGAGGGGCTTTCGGCCTTAGCCAGCCTGGTCGGACCGGGGCTCACCTGGACCCCGCGGCCTGGCTTGAGTTTTTAGACGGCCTCTAAGGAACTTATATGCTTACCAAGGTAACCATCAGAAATTTCAAGCTCTTCGACGGTGTCGATATCGAGTTGAGCGATCGTGTCGTCTTCATCGGCCCGAATAATTCCGGGAAGACATCCGCGCTTCAGGCGTTGGCGCTGTGGGATACCGGAATCAAGCGATGGATGGAGAAGAGGGGAGGGGCTAGCGAGGTCCCTAAGAAAAGGCCGGGGGTCACGATCAACCGTAGGGATCTCATCGCCGCACCGGTTCCGGGAGCCAATCTGCTATGGAAGGATCTGCGCGTCCGTGAATCCGCAGGTAAAGGCACCCAAAATGTACGTATCGATGTGGTTGTGGAAGGCGTTACCAATGGTAAAAGCTGGCGCTGTGGACTGGAGTTCGACTACGCAAACGAGGAATCCCTTTATTGCCGGCCATTGCGCCTGAATGAGGGCAATGATCCGGATCGGTTGCCAATCCCGGAGCAGGTCTCGGCCGTTCGGATGGCGTATCTTCCACCCATGTCGGGATTGGCCGCGAATGAGACCCGCCTGGACTCTGGCGCGATCAATGTCAGGCTGGGTGAAGGAAGAACTGCGGAGGTATTGCGCAACCTGTGCCATGAGGTGCTGAGCCGCGAGACCAGCGGCGAGGAGGATTGGCAATACATCACATCGAAGATCAAGTCGCAGTTCGGCGTCGACTTGGACAAGCCGCGTTATATTCCGGAGCGTGGAGAAATCTCCATGACCTATACGACGGGACGTGCACGCCTCGACCTGTCCTCCACGGGTAGGGGATTGCAGCAAACCTTACTCTTGCTGGCCCACATGATGGTGAACCCCGGCTCGATCCTGCTGCTTGATGAGCCGGATGCCCACCTGGAGATTCTGCGCCAACGACAGATTTACAACCTGCTTACGGAAATGGCGAGGGATCACGATAACCAGCTGATCGCCGCGAGCCATTCGGAGGTGATCCTGAATGAGGCGGCGGACCGGGATACGGTGGTCGCATTCGTCGGCAAGCCACATCGCATAGATGGTAGTGGCAGCCAGGTGCTCAAATCCCTGAAAGAGATCGGCTTCGACCAGTATTATCAGGCCGAGGAGACGGGCTGGGTGCTTTACCTGGAGGGCTCGACGGATCTAGCGATCCTCCGCGCCTTTGCTCAGGTATTGAAACATCCCGTGAGAGAGCATCTCGAACGTCCGTTTACCCATTATGTCATGAATCAACCCCGTAAGGCCCAGGAACACTTTTACGGCTTGCGTGAGGCCAAGGAAACCCTGGTCGGCGTGGCCATATACGACAGACTGGAGAAGAAGAAGCCCCCGGACGACCCGAACCTGATTCAGCTCTGTTGGGAACGCAGGGAGATCGAGAATTATCTGTGCACCAAAGAGGTATTGCTTGCATGGGCAAAGGATGCGGCCAGGACTCAAGTTGCGGCTCCGCTGTTCGAACCGCAATGGCCTAACACCATGAATGAAACCATTGCCGAGATAGAGGATGCCAATGTAAGACTGCTAAAACCATCACCATGGGGTCCCGATGCGAAGGTTACCGATGATTTCCTCGACCCGTTGTTCTCGACATTTTTCAAAAAATTGGACCTGCCCAATTCCATGCAGAAGACGAGCTATCACGTATTGGCCGGATTCGTAGCTCCTGGTGGGCTGGATCAAGAGGTTTCCATGAAGCTGGACTCCGTCGTGAAAATTGCGGAAAAGGCGAGGAATTATTGAAGCAAGCAAGGACTAAAATATTACTAATGAATGTCAAATTAGTAGTATTCCGCAAGTCGTTTGTGGCTCATGAAACGTAAAATATGAGCCACAACAGCCGTTAGTGTTCATGGATGAGCCACAAGCAAGATACTGATGGGAGAAGCCCCGCCCCCTCATGACTGCTTCGGAGAAGCACAGGAAAGCAACGAGTGAAGCGCGATGACCTGTGCCGAGACGACAGGCCAGACCATCCGGCACGGCGTCAAGTCATTGGCGGGGTCCCTACGCCCCGCGTAGTGGGTGGCCGTGTGTAACTAGGGTTGATCTTAGGAAGCCCTTTGATGGCCTCTCAGAGCCTCCTGCTGGGTCGAGATCTCGGTCCGGTCGTAGACCCAGTCCGGCCTAGCGGCCAGATAGCTGACGGCGTTCGTCGCCCGAGAGTTGGGCGTAGCCGTTCCAGCCACTGCTGGCGGGTGTTCACGTCCGGAACGATGGCATGGTGGGACGCACCGGCCAAGCCGGCGAGCTGGCGGAGCTACGGCGTGAGCTGCAGGAATTACGGCGGGAACGGGAAGACAAGACTAGACACGAATAAGCGGCCAGATTCAGAGCATACCGGAGGTGCTCAAGCCGGCCTCGAAAGCACTATGCTATAACCATGCTCACAGCCGACACGGCCTTTTCAGGTAAACCACGTACCGCTACCGAATCCATCATGAAGTGGGCCATCGGGGTGGTGGCAATCCTGATGGTAATAGGCATCGAGTGGAAGTGGTCTTCCGAGGATGCCTCAGCGTCTTACTGGATTGCGATCGAAACTTCGCATGGAACACACCCCGTTTACGTGACCCCCGGATGGGATGCCCGACACTACAATAGGGGAAAAGGTACGAAGAGCCATTATGACCACTATACGCGGTCCGACGAGAGCGGGGCCATCTGTCGGCTGAACAACTCAGCCGACAGAGAGAGATGGTCCCGTTCTCTCTCTAACGGCCGAGATTATCTCTTTCTGTCGCCAGACGGCGAGATCGTCCAAATCATGGAAGGCAAGACATTTTCCCGTTGGGATGGTTCGGCCTCCCCCGACTTGCTTGGAAGGATAGACGAAGCGTCTGCCAAGGGCGAAGTAGACAGTGTGGTGGAAATTCGCTCAGGCAATGCGCGCAAGTTCGGTATAGCCGTTGGTGATCGGGTAACCGGGTACCGGCGTGAACGTGGAGAGAACGTGAAGAATCGCAGAGGCGATTAAAAAGTATTGGTCTCGGTAAGCCTTCGGTGGTGGCTTAAAGTGCACCCAAGAGCTTGTGCAGGACGGGAAGAATCGCGGAGGTAAACGCGGATGAAAACCCCTATCACGACTTTCTTGACAGCGGCGCTGCTTTTTGCTGGCACGGCAGGCGTGTTCGCCGGACCTTACACTGATAGTCTTTCGACGTGTGTTTCAGATTCGGCAACAAAAAAGGAGAGAGCCGAGTTGGCAAAATGGATTTTTGCAGCAATGGCGTCTCACCCTAAGTTAAAGCCAATCGCATCGGTTTCAAGCTCAAGACTTGAGACCGCGAATAAACAAGCCGCAGATTTAGTGATGGAACTCCTGACGGTGAGGTGCGTAGATCGGGCGAAAAAAGCGATTGCGTATGAAGGACTCGTGGCTCTGGAAACCAGCTTCCAGATTCTTGGTCAGTTGGCATTCCAGGAAACTGTAAACAACCCGGCTGTCATCTCCGGGATGTCTGGCTTTGAAAAGTTCTTGGATCAGCAGCGATTAATTTCGTACTTGTTGTCGGGGCTAGGTGTGAATAAATGAATAAGCAGTTAAATTCTGAGCACACCGAACAGGAGGTAAACTGAAATGGGTTATGTTAGTCGTGCTTGTGAATACAAGCGAGGATGGGGAGATGGCAGAGGGTATGGCAAGAAAGAAGCGAAGCGGCAATTCGTCATGCGCTCTTTCGAATCCCGCTACGGGAAACTCGACAAGGCAAGTCGCAAGCGAATCGATCATTTCGACGATGAACAGCTCGATAGGCTACTCACGATTCTCCTTCCGTCTCCACCTTCCAATGGATACGACTCCGGTTTATCCTTCTGGCTAGATAGCTTCGATCTAACGAGAGGAGAAGGGCCACTTGTTACAGCAGCCTATGGGTCGTAAGAGAATGGGAAGAATTGTGGAGGTACTCGAAGATGCGCGTATACATTGCGGAAAAGAAAGAGGTTGCTTCCGCTCTCTCCACTGCGTTAGGCGGATCTCCTTATCCGTCCGGCGCATCCTACGTGGCAGGAGACGACCGGATTACCTGGCTGTGGGGTCACCTGCTGCGGCTCGCCGATCCCGAAGAGCACGACGAGGGCCTGCGCAAATGGTCGATGGACCAACTGCCGATGGCCTGGCCGATCAGCTATGTCATGGAGGAGAAGCACGCGGACCATCTGCAAGGCAGTGATCGAGCTGGCCAAGCAAGCTGACGAGCTGGTGCATGCTGGTGATCCCGATCCAGAGGGGCAGCGACTAGTCGATGAGGTCATCGAGTATGGGGGACTCGACGGCAAGCCGGTAGCCGGTTAAACGAGTCCTCATCAATGACAACACGCCTTCTGCAATCCGAGATGCAGTCGCGCGCATCGAGGACAACGCCAACTACCGGGGACTGTCCCTATCGGCGCTGGCGCGCGCCGTTGGCGATCAGCGGTATGGCTACAACCTGACGCGGTGTATACCTTGCTGGCGCACGCCAAAGGCTATGATGGCGTGCTCTCGGTGGGCCGGGTGCAGACGCCGATCTTGGGCTTGGTTGTGGCGCGCGACCGCACCCACGAGGGCCACCAAAAGCAGGCGTTCTACACCGTTACCGCCGTGGTGGACCTGCCGGATTATCCGGCGACTGGCCGGTCCGCGATGACCCTGAAGGGGGTCTACCAACCCGGTGACGATGCACCGCTGGACGAGAAAGGCCGGATAATCGACGGCGCGTTCGCCCAAGGCGTCGTGGATGCCGTCAAGGGCCAGGATGCGTGCCTGGTCTCCGTCGAGACCAAGGATCGCGAGCTGGCCGCTCCGCTGCCTTACAACCTGTTGGCGTTGCAGGCCGATGCCGCCGGCTTGTGGCGCTACAGGCCGAAGCAGGTGCTGGAGACCACCCAACGCCTGCGCGATCGGTATCAGGCGATTACCTACAACCGCAGCGATTGCCGCTACCTGAATGATGAGCGTCATGCGGCGGCGGCGGAGCTCCTGGCGGCGCTGGCTGGAGCCTTCGGCCGAGATGCCGCCGATGCCGCCGATGCCGATCCGCAGCGCAAGGGCAAGGCGTTCAATTCCGCCAAGGTAGGCGCCCACCACGCGATTATCCCGACCGCGAACGTTCCCGAGCTGAACGCGCTCCCGGAGCCGGAGCGCAATCTCTATGACCTCATCGTCCGGTCCTACCTCGCCCAATTCTATCCTCCGGAGCAATACCGCAGCACGCACGCGCTGTTCCAGGCCAATGGCCACTGCTTCGTGTCCAGGGGTCGGGTCGACGTTGCCGCCGGCTGGCGCAGTCTGTACTCCCTGAAATCCGGTGGGGACAGGCCGAAAATGCGGCGGTCAGATGGGGTCTAAGTGGCTACTAAGTGACTGGATGCGAGTTGGAGAATCCATCTCGCTGAGATGGGGCCAGAAGTGGCGTGTGTGTGAATCGTCTATGACTATGGGGGGGGGTGGTGATTGATATTTCCTAATGCGTTGCGGAGGTACTGTATGCTCTCTGCTACGGTCTGAAAAGAATTGGCACGCCCGAATCCCGCGTCGTAGCGTCGCAACCTCGCGTCTCTGCCTTGCAACGCAAGCATCTCTTTCTCTCTCTTTAGCCTGCGCACCTTCGCCTTCTTCTGCTCTCGCCGCATCTGAGAGCCGATTCCAATCGCATCGAAGAAGCGCATGGACATTCTCTTCACAGCGGCTATCCCTTTGTGGGATCCATTCGCGTCCTGTTTGTACAATTGCTTTACATTGAAGCCAGTACACCTCTTGATGTCCTTGATCGCGCGTTGGAAACGCGATTTTCCCAAGCCGGTTTCCGCCCGGATCTTCTCAAATGGGTAGTTGTAGAAACCGTCCGGGGTGGGGACCCCTACTTGTATGCTTGCTAAATCCATGCGCTTGCACATTGCTTCCACGACTAGGGTGACGGCCTCGCGCCGTTCGGAACGCATTTGGCGCCCGAACATATTTTTCGTGTACCTTGCAAAGTATTCGTAAATTCGCTTACCAATGTCATTGGATCGAGTCAGCCGAATCAGGATTCTTGGGTAGTTGGCCGGCGGCGGATTCTCGATGTCGAGGCGCGGGCTTTTGGGATCGTGTCCACAGCGGTTGCCGGACTTGCAGTTGGTAGGTTTCATGTGCTAGCTTCTCCTGTGGGGGGCTGCTAGGTGCCGTGAGTAGATGCTGTCTTGTGCGCGCTTGGTACGCCTTTACCCTGAAAAGCCCCGCTGACACGGGGCTTTTCACTTTGGGTCCAGCAAGCTGTCTTTCCTGGATCGCTGGAAAGAGCATTCCACGAAGGAATGCTGCTGTCGTTGGGTACGTCGCGCATGGGCCGGCCTCTCTTTAGGCGGCTGCGCGAGGCATGAGGATCGGTAGGGTTGGCCTAGAAGGCGGTGAGGGCAGGCATGGGACCCGCGGCTGGCGGGTGCTGGATACTAGGAGCGTGTTGCTGGAATTGCTATACTTTGAAGCAGTCATGGTCTACCTACTGGTATAGGTGGATTGTGATCAGGGCCCCCAAGCCATTTTCGCCTGACTTGGGGGCCCGACTTTTCTCAGGCTAGTCGATTCCAACCGGGCCGTCAAGGGAAGTGAATTGCGTGTGCGGTAATACGAGCAGCACCACACCATCGACGCCCGTCACCCGCACTCGGGTCCCCTCGCCACAGGCGGGACCTCTAATCCTCCAGGCCGTGTCATCCACCCGCAGCCTCCCGATCCCGTTCACGATGGGCTGGTCCAGGGTGAAGATCCGCCCGATGTACTGGTGTCCGCGCCGGTTGAGGGTGGGCGTATCGGTCGCGATGGGATGGCGCCTGAGGTAGCGCCGACCCAGGACCAGACTCAACACGCTGAGGACGCTGAACAGTACCAGCTGGACCTGCCAGCCCAGCTCCGGAGCGACTACCAGCACCAGCCCCACTGTCCCGGCCGCTATCGCCAGCCACATGGAGAAGGCCGCGGGCGAGAACGTCTCCAGGATCATCAGCGCGATGGCGATCAGGAGCCAGTGCCAGGGACCGACCGCGGTGATCCAGCTCGCGCTCATGCCGGCTCGTCCGGCGCCGATGTCTTCCCGCTCGGGCGCTGGAGAGTCGTGCGGGCGATCTCTCCGATGCCGGCCAGCGAGCCGATCAGGCTGGACGCCTCTAAAGGCAGCATGATGACCTTCTGATTCTGGGCGCTGCCGATCCCCTGTAGGGCCTCGGTATATTTCTGGGCGCGGATATTGGTCATGGTGAGATTGAGGATGGCGTGATTGAGGCCGGTGATCTCGTAGGCTGCCTTGGCCGCGTTCAGGACCTGAAAGAAGACCACCCCGTCCACCGTTATCATGGCGTTGTCCTTGGTGATGATCTCCTGGGATGGCACATCCAGCACCTGCTCCATCATGTTCTGCTTGGAGCCGATCCGGTCGACGAACGGGATGATGGCATGGAGGCCGAGGGTCAGGGTGCGGGTGTAGCGTCCCAACCGCTCCACCGTGTATTCGAAGCCCTGAGGGATCTGTTTGACGCCCTGGACGAGGATGATAACTGCGAGAGCGACAACGCCGATGGCGACGACTTCTTGCATAGTGAACTCTTGCATAGTGATCTGTCCTATCTCTATCTTCGGTGTTTCGGTGATGCACCGTGGCCAGTAGAGCTGGCCGAAGGTTAGTTGCGTCCCACCCTGAAGATCTACTACCCACCGCTCACTTCAGAGTACCAGCCAACTGGGCTCACGTCGTAGCCCAGCCTGCGCAGCAGGCTAAGCAGACCTTGCGAGCCCGGCAGGTGAAGGGCGCCGACGGCGACGAACAAGTTGCCGCGGGCGTACTTGGCGTGCAGCCGGTCGGCCATGCGGTGGTTGCGTGCGAAGATGAATTGCTCCATGAAGCGGTCGTTGAGGGCCCGCTCGGCGGCGGTGGAGCCGTCGAGGCTCATCTTCAGGAGGCTCTCAAGGTCGCCGTCGAGGTAGGCGCGGGTGATCCGTTGCTTGAAGGCGGCTATTTTGTCTGGTTCCTGCAGAGTGCCTTTGGCGAACGAGACCTGCAAGTGGAGGGGGATGTTGTCGAATAGGCCCAATTGCTCCTCGGGGCGTTCGAGGCCGATGATGGCGATGTTGGCGTCGCGGGCCCAGTCCTGCAGCACCTGGTCCATCGGCTGGCCTTCCTGTGCCTTTGGCGTGCTGAGGAGGATTGTGCCGACCGCCCATGGCTTGATGAGAGGGGCAATGGAACGCGGGATGCCACGGGCCTCAAGCAAGGGCAGGGCCTGAGCGAACAGCTCAGCGCCTAGCAGCTGATCAAGGCTGGGCCCGTCGGTGGCAACTATCGCCTGCCCGATGGTCTCGTTCAGGCCTGGTTCTGCAAGGTCTAGCTCGAAGGCTGCCGTCTTGGCGCTTGCCAGGGCGACCCGTGCCAAGGCCATGGGCCTTTCGAAGCGGTCGTCGCCGGCCGACAGGTGGTAGGTACCGAAGAGGTATCCGGGGGCTCTGTCGCCGCGGGAGACCTCCCAAAGCAGTGCCTTCTTGGTGGGTGGACACGCCGCCTGCAGCGGCGGAGCGGTAAGGGCTAGAACGAGCCACACTAGGCCCGCGACGAGGAAGGCCCAGCGCCGAATTCCTAAAAGATCGGTCAATGGAAATACCTCCCAAGAGGCACAGCCGTGCCGATGATGGCAGCGCACGCTACCGGCCCGAAGTACGGGAATCGAAAGATTCCGGCGCCTGGCCGGAGAACAGCCAGACGTGGCCGGCAGGAACCTCTCCCGAAGCCGGAAGCGTGTGTGTGGGACGAAACGCGGATGTAGACACCGACGTTCATAGCAAAACTCTGGAATCTGGTCGATAGGGTAGTAGGTACTATCTGCTGTTATCAGCACATTCGCATCGAGGAGGTATAACATCATAAGCCTCCAAGCTAATGAACTTCACGAAGCAGAGGGATAACATTTCTAGGCTTGACGGCTCTCACCTGTCAACTATTTGTATAGCACTCGTATATCGGAGAACGACACATTGGCTATCGTAGGGAAACCGAAACGAAATCAGATCGCAAGCGAAGAGCCCAATGACGAGAAGGCCGCTGAGGCCTTCATCTCGGGCGCCGCCAACGCGGCCGTGAAGACGGAAACGGAAGCGGCGGTCTCGAAGCGGACGCCGGTGATGATCCGGTTCGACAGCGCGCTCCTGGAGAAGGTGGACGACGCCGCCAAGCGGCGCGGCATCAGCCGCAGCGCCTGGGGTGAGCCGAGCCATCGAGCAGGGCGAAGGGTAGGGGAGGAGAGGGGATGCCACAACAGCCCGAAGGATCGCCGGACCCAACACCGGACCTGTTCTCGCTTGCGGACCGCTCGACCCTGCCGGCCACCACCCGGCGGTGATTGAGAGCAGAGTGCAGATCCAGTCGGTTACCACAAGGCTCCCTTGCCCAACAACAACGATCTTTTTTTCAATGCGCTCGTACACAATATCGTCGTTTTTGTGACGCCCTACGCATATCCACCAAGGAATGAGGTTATCCATAACCTGACCCAGCTGGATTTGTTACTGGGCCGATCCCGCTTTTTTGGGCGATTGTGTACTTTACAAACCCATCTGATTTTGGTAGATTTTCCATAGTGAAAAGGAATTGCCTACGAAACGTTTGGGCGAAATGAGCGTTTTATCCAGTCCCTACTTCCACGACGAAGCGGCGG
>Ga0209782_1002665_pt1 | contig 10041 bp, 7 predicted proteins | sample WorMetmaBAHAMAS1_FD_187390 | JGI IMG/M metagenome (GOLD analysis project Ga0209782, IMG submission 187390) | Marine gutless worms symbiont microbial communities from Max Planck institute for Marine Microbiology, Germany - Inanidrilus... | ecosystem: Host-associated > Annelida > Digestive system >...
GATGGCCTGTCACAGTTTAACGAGGACACAGGCGGACCCTCTTGTACCTTGCCCGAGAATAATCTCATGCAGAAACCTGACTCGACATGCCGGCAGGGGCAGGAGACGAACCCACGCCCTGCCGAATAGCCAGCCAGGCTTTTACTGCACCGCGGCCCGAGATCGCTAGACCACTAAGCCACGGAGGCAGGTAATATTAGCTGTTTTATTGCTAAAATTTTATTTAAAATCTCCATCTTCACTTCAATGGGTTATTAATTAAGTTAGGCCTAAGGTCTGGAGGCCAAAATCTACATGACCGTGCAATATTTTGTCAAAATTGGACGTACGGGATAGGCCGTATCACATTTTTTTTTTATTTTTGAGATGGCGGCGATTTGCAATTCTGGATTTTTAAAGTATTCAATTTTGTTGTCGCCAATCAGGTTGAAACGACTAATATTCATCGCCATACAAATATGTCAAAATCGGCCAAACGGTTTTGGTGATATAACGATTTTTCAACTTTCAAGATGGCTGCCGTCCACCATCTTGGATTTTTAAAAACTTGATTTTCTAAACAGCGTTTAGGGTTCGGAGGGCCAACATGCGTCATCATCCAAAATTTCGTAGAAATTGGTGGAACCGTTGCTGAGAATAGCAATTTATCTTTTTTTTCAAGATGGCGGCCGCCCGCCATTTTGGATTGTGGCGCAACTTTTGGGATGTCCCACAACGAGAAAACTGTGTGGTCTTTATCACTGTGCAAAATTTTGTGGGAATCACATTTGTCGTTGTTTTGATAATATAAAAGTTTAAATATCATGTGTATGGCCTGAAAACGCCTATTCATGTCCAAGTTTGGCTACTTTGGGGTGTAAAAATAGGGGGAAATGGAAACTTTCTGCATTGTTATCCTTCTAGGAATGCAATAACCCGGAATTGACGGCATATGAAGCAAATTGCGTAAAATTGGTTCTATGGTTTAGTCTCGAGACGCGAGCAAAATTTGGGGTCCCAAAAAAGGATAGGATAGGATAGGATGAGATAGGTAAACTAACAAGAAGCTCTGCCATGGCAGACAGACTGCGTAACGCGCTTCTCAGTATAGAAAAAAGCTTGCACTCGACGAATGACCATGACATACACCCAAGGTCATCACAGTTGCTGCTATTAAATGGTATAGTATGGCACATATCACTTTATGTTTGTGGACTGTTGTTTCAACGTCTTTATCTAGGACCGTTTTCAAGAGACTACCACTTATGAAATAAACGTGACTACCTGTGACCTTGAACTCTTTCATTTTTGACAACGAAGCTTAAATTACTAGCCACGTGCGCTTTGTAATTTGTGTGTAAACACATTATAGTTAAATCACGCTTTATATATGAGTTATAGGTATTCAAAGGTCTCATACAACAAAAGTGACCTTTAAACTCACTCAAGGTCATCGGCAACCATGCCATTTGATAGCCCATATATGATTTCCTTCCATTGCAACTATGTCTCTATCTTGCACGGTTTCCGTGATATTATCGCTTAGGCCCTATTTCCGAAAATTTAAAGACGTCACGTGACTGTGACCGCGCCCATTCAATGTCAATGCTCAACAGTCACCGGGCGAACTAGTGTACAAAATTTGAAGTCTCTAGCTTTAGCCGTTCCAGAGATATCGTTGGGGGACTAAGAATTTAAATAAATCACGTGATCATAACCACGCCCCTTTTGGGGTGATTTTTCAAGGGCGGTTTCCAGCCTGACGCAACGCATGCAACGCACGCAACGCAACAAGTTTTACGCAATCGTATAGGCCAAGAGGTGACAAGAAATTAAATAAGTAATAAACTCGTCTGACAAATCAGGAAGAATAGACAAGTGCATGGAACGAGGGGGGAGAATCCAGAGACCTCACGGATCCAATTTTAATTCCTGGTCGCCGGGGGGCGGCGCGTTCGTCGCCGCCCGTCTGACGAGGTCCCCTACACTCGTGGAACCGCGTCTTGGATTCGAAATTCAGACTTCCTGACGAACGAGTGACGAGGACAGACGGACGTTTAATGCATGTGGGACCTTCGTGGGAGGACGCGTTCTCAGCCCAGGGAGTAGAGATAAACTGCCGGTTTTAAACCACTTTCGCTTCTGGCACGCCCCCTTTTCGCCGCCACCTTGAGCAAAGAATATATAACGAGGACAACAATAAGTAAGTAACGGGAAAATAAGGAAGTAACGGCAACGGCAATAAATAAGTAAGCGTTTATGTTGATGACCAGGGTTAGCTAATAGCCTAGGGTTAGTCAGCCTAGTAGGCCTAGTAGGCAGGGCTAAGGCCGCCAGGCCTACTAGGCCTACTAGCCACCGGGCTAGGGTTAGCGAGGCTACTAGGCCTACTAGGCTTACTAACCCTAGGCTATTAGCTAACCCTAGTTATCAATATAAACGCTTACTTATTTATTGCCGTTGCCGTTACTTCCTTATTTTCCCGTTACTTACTTATTGTTGTCTTCGTTATATATTCTTTGCTCAAGATGGTGGTGAAAAGGGGGCATGCCAGAAGCGGAAGTGATCCAAAAGCGGCAGTTTATAGGCGTCGGTCGCTACAGTCATTTTCGGACTGAATGGACTAGCCTGACGGACTAACTACCGCTACGCATGAACCATTTTATATCCAGACAGCCAAACTGTTCGATTTTTATAATTCGTGAAAAAATCATGGAAAAAATCGACTTATGCATGAAAATGCTCAATATTGGTTCGAGATAGGCCTAGCTAGGGTTAGGTTAGCATTGGCAAAGGCTATGCCAGTTTGAAGGATTGACTTTCGCTGAGCTCATTACATGTCCGACGGACTAACTGCCAATATTTATATTTTGCGAAAATCATGGAAAAATCGGCTTTCCTGCATGAAATGCTCAATATTGGTCCTATATTGGCCCAACATTGGTACAATATTATACTTCATAACCGTGTGTGGAAACTGGAAAGTATATTAAGTTATTGGCACGTCATAGGAAGGCCTAGGGTTATGTAAGCTCTGCCGAAAACGGCGACCAAAAGGAGGCGTGGTGGAACCGAAAGTGATCCAAAAGCTGTCGTTTATACGCATCGGTTGCTACGGTGATTTTCGGTCTGAATAGGCTAGCCCAACGGACTGACTTTTGCTGCGCTCATTAGCCTACATGTCCAGCGGTCAAACTGCCAATATTTATATTTTGCGAAAAATCATGGAAAATCGACTTGCCTGCATGACATGCTCAATATTGGTTCGTCATAGGATAGCCTAGGGTTAGGTTAGCTTTGGCAAAGACTATGCTAGTAAGCCTAGCCATAGCCCTAGCTCTAGACTAACCAAAGGAATGTCATAACTGCGCTGCACATAGATCAATATAGAATCTTGTATTCGCTTCATTAAGCATCCACCTCGTTCACAAATGAGATTATTTGTCGTAAGGGACAGTGACTGTGACGACAATGGCCAATTTGACCAATGTACAATTTTAGTCTTTGAATGTGCTTTTAGAAAAACTTTGCCAACTATGTTATCGTGATTGTAAAAATTAATATTACTACACTTTACTTTTAATATTTGTATATTTTCGTTACACCATTTAAAATCTTTTTTTTCTAATGTGTGGGATTTTATGTATATTAAACGCTAAATGAGAATATATTAACAAATAATGTGAAATGACAAGGCTGACATTTACATTCACGAGAGCACGCAACAATGCATATAATTGCCACCACAGCCGAAGTGATAGTCGTAGTCGACGACGGAAGCTTGACGTCGTACGTTCACTGACAAAACATGTCCGCCGTGATTCAAATGCTTATTTGAAATCAATTATATGCTAAGTATTACATTAGTTCTTATAAAATCACATGCAAACTTTACAAAAACCTTGTCGGTCTTTAATTAAGCAATTCTCAATGCGGACATGTTTTGTTGGTGAAGCCAATCCACAGATTCAAAGGCTTCTGCTGAGCTACTAGGCTTAGGTCTATGCATAGCCCTAGCTCTAGCCCTAGCTCTATGCCTAGTAGGCTACTAGCTCTAGCTTTAGGTTTAGAACTAGAGCTAGAGTTAGAGTTAGAGCTAGGGCTAGGGCTAGGGCTAGGGCTAGGTAGGGCTAGGCTAGCCTAGGTCTATGACTAGGGCTAGCCTAGGACGAGGCTAATCCTAGCCCTATCATAGGCCTAGGGCTAGGGCCAAAGCTAGCCTAGCCTAGTAAGATGATTAGCGAATACTTAATAAGTCTGTGGACGACCTACTAAGCTTAGGGCTACTAGGTCTACTAGTTGTAGGCTTACTAGTCATTAGCAGCTCAGTTTACTAGTGTGTGTGTTTTATCCGCACACAACATGGAAATTCCACCGCGCTGCACGAGTCAAGACCAACATGTAGCATTAGACTAAGCTATAGACTTAGCCTATCACGGTAAAACCCATGTGCAGCACTCTAGTCAACTCAACTAGAGGGCTGTGGTGCAGCACCTTCGGACTCGTTCCGGTGACACAACCGTCACGGCTTAACGTTTAGCACTAGTAATCCACAGATGGTGCCGCTATCGCGGCAAAGAAATCACTTCACTTCACAACACTGCACTGCCTGCTTTGATTTTAAACTCACCAGTGAGCTTAATGTGGTTCAACATTGATGCAATATTATATTACATAATCACTTGAAATTAGCGCAGTGCAGTCGGTTTGTTTTCAATCACAAAGTTCTGCTTAACGCGTTCGCTTTGATTGCATTAGCTTGCCAAAAGCGAGTGTTATGATGTAAATTTATATAAATTTTAATGTGTCACGCTCTGGTGAATGGAAATGATAATTTACTAATTATTATCATTTCACGCATAGATCTAATTTGTATATGCTTACAGGATGACATTAAATGAATATTGATTTATTGCTCCATACATTATAATATTGGTTAAAGGTTACGTAAAATAATTCATACCTTTTAAAACGCAAAGCCAATACTGTGATATAAATGGAAAAAATCTAAAACCGCAGTCATGGACTGTATTCTTTGGTCAACACAGTCGTCTTCATGCTTGAATGACGATGGTAGTGGTACGAGATCGGAAATTGCGCAGCTTGTTACGACAAAGGACGAGATTCGCATCATGTTGTAAACAGTAAATTGTGCACTTTGTTATGATGGTGCACGAGCTATGTCCGTCACAAAAATTTTTAGCTTGGAATTGTTTTCTCTCAAATGAGTTATGCTGCGAATACAATTAGACTATAGGACTAGACTTAGTAACCTTTGTTAAACAATGTTAGGCATATCAACACACGAATGTAGCAACTGTATTAATAGTGGAGATAAACTGATGCTAGGTTAATAAATTCATGAACGAATTAAAATGTTAATCACAACTGATAGCCAATGCTAATAAAATATGTAGGCTAATTAGGTCATCGTAATAGTAAATTATTGTTATAACGTATGATGATATGTTGTCCAGTATAAGTTTCATCTAGGCTAAATAGTGATGCTCTCCGTCTTTACTGCAACATGTCCAAACGGATTACAGAGCGTGCAACCTTTCCTTCCCAGATGACATCTGTCACCATCACCATAGGGACATTCATGTATCGGTGGTAGAACCGCGGCAAACTTCGGGTAGTTATGATGTATACCCGGAATGACCTGATTCAATAGATACTCCCATTCGTCATCTAGATTAATATCAATACCTTTCCTGGTGGGAAAGATCGCTGAGAATGTCCGTCATCCAGTTGGGGGTGCATTGCAAGGTTGACAAAAGTCGAGAACTAGACTGGTACATTACAACAATATAGTAGCCATTGCCCAAGTGCCTACGAAACAAACCATGACGTCGGCTTTCGATCGCTTTACGTTCATATGGACTGAGGCGGATGATGTTGGTGATGATGTGTATGGATGCAACAAACTGCATCCATCAATTAGGAGTGAAGGAGAATTCAGGCGATGGCTCACATAAAGACAAAAGAATAATCTGGTCGTCATTTACAAACATTTGGCAATTCTGACGTGTTTATCCAATTATCCAGACTTCCAGTGCCTCCTCATCATGATCATCATTTGGTTGTGATGTTAATAGCGGCTTTGACTCGCTTGCATTCGCTATAACTTGACACTGGCAAAGTCGGGCTAGGTCTATGTTGAATTAAACACCACTAGCATATTAACTCTCATTCATTGTGATTTGAGCTCTGGAAGACTAATATGTGCCATCTAGCAAAATTTCGTCAAAATCAGCCAAACAAATTCAGAGATATCAAGATTTTTTGATGTTCCAGATGGTCGCCGTCCACCATCTTGAATTTGTTAAAAATTGATTTTTTTGAACATTTCTTAGGGTTCGGAGGGCCATTATGCATCAGCATGCAAAATTTAGTAAACATCGGTCGAACTGTTGCTGAAATATAGCAATTTATGTATTTTTTTCAAGACCGCGGCCGTTTGCCATTTTGGATTTGTGGGGCAAATTTTGGAAGGATCCACTACGAGAATTTGATGGTCTTTACCACTGTTCAAAATTTGGTGGCAATCATATTAGTTGTTTAGATAATACACAAGTTTGAATATTTTGCACATTTGGCCTGAAAACGCCTATTCACGCCCATTTGGGGGGCTGTTTTGGATGTAAAATAGGGGGAATGACAGTTACTGAATTCTTATCCCTCTACGAATGCAGTAACCCGGAATTGACCTCATATAAAGCAAACCGTGTAAAAATTAGTTCTACAGTTTAGTCTTGGGACGCGAGAAAAATTTGGGGTCACAAAAAAGGATAAGAAAACTAAAAACCACGCGAGGGTGATAATTCATGCATATGCTGCCATGCCCCCAATGGGGCGATCGTTTTGAATTTTGGCGTGTGGAGTGCCATCGCTGACATAGTCACCCACACCAAATTTTTTGTCAATCAGTTTAGGGATATGGGAGTTCTGACCTGCCGAAATTTTGCTATCCCCATAGGATTGGCTGGTTGATCTTACGACAGTGTATTCCTAAGCACTGCCGTGCTACACTGTGAAAACACAACACACAACGCTGACAGGTATGACGAAGTCGTATTATGTTCTACAGAAAGGCGACGCTGTCGATCATCTTCTGTGACTTCAAATCACAAATTATTTCTGGTCTGCTTTCACGTCTTTGATGGGTGAACAGTTAAGTCTTTGCATTTAGTAAACGGGTAGGAAATATAATTGTACGGCAACATGAATAGGTTTCAAAATTCAAATTTATGCAAAAAAATCAAAACAATCAGGCGTACTTTATTTTGAATAATACCATTATCACAACTTCTCATACAAGTTGTCCGTTAGTTGTCTTTGTGTACTAGGTTATTTGTCGGCGAATTGACTCGTCTGGTTGTCTGCGAGCTGTCCAGCAACCGACAAGATTGTCTGCAAGTTTATAGTAGGCCTAAACATGTGTTGTAGGCCGTGGTCTTATCTGTCAATCTTTGACGCTGCGGCTTAATGAGTTGTTAATGACATCTCCCGAGACATGGGCTCGCAGCCAATAGCTCGAGTCTCTCTAGTCATTCACTTTACTTTGGCCCCATGATTCAGATGCTGCTCGCTTACCTACGACGTCTGACAGGAACTTATCACCCGCATTGTACTGTACCTACTCCGCGAAAATTTTTGCATACAATCAGCCAATAAAACGACACCAAGCTTGACGTAAACACTGTGAAAATCTTGCATATTTTTGCATTTGTATGTAGACCAAATTCTTGAGCTCTTTTGTACTCATCTGCGGTTATTCCTTCCATTTTGAGTTTCGAATAAAATGCCGACATTGATGGCAAACTGGTTTGCTGGAAAACGTCACGACCTGTCATATACTCATAAAGATAGAGTCCCTGCTCGAAAATGTTCGGATCACCATCACCAAACGTGCGTCGCATGTATTTGAAATGATCAACACCGTCGTTGAGTAGATTTTTAACGAGATCGTCCAAACTCGACGACAGAAATTTGTAACTGTCCAGATAATGTATCCCTTCAATTTGAAGTCCGATAAACTGTTCATCTTCAACTCCTTCTTGTGAAAGTGCTTGATGATTAAATGTGAATCATATGCACTGCTGTTGTGGAAGAAACACGGAACACAAATACTCATTGTTCCACGTTCAACATTTCAACTGCAGATTACACGATTAGGGTTAGGGACCAAAGAATATTTAATAATTACCAAAAAATATTTATTAAATATCCCCCCCCGAAAAAAAATAAGTAAGTAACTCTCTAGGGTTTCTGCTGATTTTTGTAATTTCCGTAAAAATAATAACTAAATAAACAAAAATAGGAAATTTATTGAATATTTGAATATTTGTCGAATATTCATTCGAAATAATCCGAATAACTGACAGACCGGACCGAGATATCTGCCAGTAGCGTGACAGTGATGTTTTGTTGTAATGAAATCTTTCATTCTGACTCTCAAACTTGCCAATAGATGAGAGTGGTACGGGTGACTGAATGCCTTCAATATTCAGCAAATACATGAACAGTTTGTAAATCCCTGCCTGATATTTATGATGATGTGACTTGATTGAAATGACATTCATACCGGTTAGTACAGAATAATGAAAACAGTTGTTATCCGAACTGTGAATGTCACAACAGCCTTCTTTGCTGCAATATGTTTCGGTGTTGGAATAAACGTACCGACTTCCATAGGACGATAAGACTCCCAACACAATCGTAAGTAATTTACCTTTGACACAGTCCAACCGCTGTTCTGTCCACTAAAAGTGTCGACGTTTTCCAAGAACTGCATTAACACATTGTTAATGTCCAAGTTCTCCACATCAAAGGTTGTTGGCTGTATGAAGAACCTGGCTGATGTACGTTGAACAATTCCATCTTGCGTTGTCCATTGAAAAAAATAACAAGCATTTCGAACTAGTACTTTATAACGACATTCTCAACTGTAGCTGGCTCGTATGTCCACATAACATCATCACTAATACGATAAACGCAATCATGGACACTCATGTCGTTTATGGTTCCAGTCCACGTTCGATCGCCAATTAAACGATCAAGGGAATGCCAACCAACATTGCTCGCATTGCGATTCTGACATGCGTTGCATATGTGAACATCATTATGATACAAATGTGTTGGTAAATAACGATAACATGTCCTACAACGTCTATAGTTTCGACACGTTTTACAGAGAACATTCAGTGTTGGTATACTACAAAGCCTTTTTGGAGTGAGGAATTAGACTGGCTAAAGGCAGACTCTGTGTTTTGGCATGATTTATGGACCAGTGCCAGCAGACCTAAAACAGGGGAAATGCAGCGTATAAGGTTTGCGTGCAAAGCTAAATACAAGCTAGGTATCAGAAATGCATATGTGGAATTTGAAGATAAGTTATGTGATGAAATATGTTCTCATTTTAATAATAAAAGTGTACCTGAATTCTGGAAATCCTGAAATGCCAAATTTAGAAAAAATGTTAATAAGAGTGTTAATATTAGTGGCCATATGGATGATGTTGGTATTGCCAATGAGTTTGCGAAACATTTTAAGAGTGTATATTACTGTTCTAGTGACGACTGTAAAAGTATTACGGATTTTCTGCGTAACAGAGAGATCAGGGTTGCTAATAGTGTTTTGTCAGATTGCAAATGTATAAATAATATGACTGTAGAATTAACTGACCACTGCCTGTCGAATATGCGAAAAGGCAAGGCATGTGGACCTGACAACCTCTGTGCTGAACACCTGTTATATGCACATCCTTCACTTGTTATGCATTTGAAGCATCTGTTCGTGCTGATTCTTAAACATAAATTTGTACCTAACAGCTTTGGTTGTGGTGTTGGTATACCATTAGTAAAAGATAAAACTGGCAATTTAAACGATGTAGACAACTACCGTGGAATAACACTGTCTCCAATTATTTCCAACCTCTTTGCGATGACTGTGCTAGAAATCTGTAATGATGTTCTTATGACTGACTCTCTCCAGTTTGGTTTTAAAACTGGTACTAGCTGTGCAAATGCTATTTTTACGCTTAAGACCACAGTTCAACAT
>Ga0209782_1002666_pt1 | contig 10039 bp, 2 predicted proteins | sample WorMetmaBAHAMAS1_FD_187390 | JGI IMG/M metagenome (GOLD analysis project Ga0209782, IMG submission 187390) | Marine gutless worms symbiont microbial communities from Max Planck institute for Marine Microbiology, Germany - Inanidrilus... | ecosystem: Host-associated > Annelida > Digestive system >...
ACCCCAACCTCAGTGTTTTGTCCCCTCCACATGATAGCCTAAATAGTACGAAAAAGCTCAAGATGCGCTATTTCCAGCGATAATAACTCCTAGTAAAGTTTTCTTGGGAATGACACACAGCCTTTCACAATGCGCTACCCGTCTGACAAATGGACTTACTACACTCTACCGTTCATATTATATGATGGTCTGTTGCCTCCTCGTGACCAATTTAAGCACTGCCACACTGATAAAATTTAACTACTGCAACTTGTCATGCCGCGTTCACACCGTACTTAATCAACTGACCTGAATCAACTGAGTAAAACAGTGTCTATTTAGTTCAGCTATAAACGTTTTAGAACATTTTTTAAAACAAACTAGAAATGCACGGCAAACACTAGCGTGTAGCTGGCCCGACCTAGCAGTGTCGTCCCCTAGCGAACAGTAGTGAAACAATGGTGATTACTGTTCGCCGCAGTAGCTAGTAGAGCCGCCCCCTGGCGATGACGGTATAGAACTGCCGAGTGCTACCGTCACCGATCACCCAATGACCGTCAGGCGCAGTTCTAGCACCTCCAGTTTGGCGAGGACAGTGTGGCTGGGGCACCCTCGCCCTTTAGAATGACCGTCACTCAGCGTCCAGCACAGCGCGGTGGGTGACTGGACGTGATGCTACTCGTCGCGCGGCTCTGTCGGCGTCAGCTCAGGCTCGTTCTTTGATGCTAAAACTCCATTAGTCCGATTTATTGTCGATTTGTTATGCTACAACTTGTTACACAACAGATCCTCGACAAATCGAACTAATGGAGATTGAGCATTAGATCACGGACAGACAGACAGACAGACAATCGCAAGTGATCACCCTAACCAAGCCTCAGTTACATGCATGCACCGGCGTCAGTAAATACGAGAGAAACGTAGCCGAGTATATACAGCAGTTTATAACAATTAGGTCCGGTTTTTCCACGGCAAATTAATCTCCCGTTAATTTAATCCGGCATTAAATCCGGCAGATAATGATCAATTTACTCAGATGTCGGACGATTTAATTGACGAACTGCCGGCGTAAAAACGACATCTGAGTAAATTGATCATTATCTGCCGGATTTAATGCCGGATTAAATTAACGGGAGATTAATTTGCCGTGGAAAAACCGGACCTTAGCCTCACCACTATACGGGAACTCAGCTGCCATCTCACACAGTGTTACCTAACACTGGTAACATTCCCACCTTTAGCCCCAACCAATTAAGGCTGGTACTCCATTCACCGACCCAGGAAAGACGCAAGGCTAAGTTGACCTAGTTGGCTTGGTTACATACTAAGGTGCCCGAAGACGGTCACCCATCCCAGTACTAACCGGGCTCAACGTAGAGTAACTTGGTTCATGCGACGAATGACGCTACCACTGCGCCAAGCCGCCAACTAATGAACTAAAGAACAAGAAAGACTGCATGGTGTGTTACCTTGACAGGTGAGTGTCAAGGTGGCGTGTAGAATGATGAATGGAATCAACGTGTTGCAGGTGACATACAGGTAGATTGATGACATGACGTCAACTCAACTGTGTCTTCACTCTCATCAAATATCACAGCAATCAGACGTCTATCAGTACCTGAGTACCTCAGTGTTGTCTCTCTCAGCAGCCACGTGCCGTCTCATGCCAATCACTTCTCACCTGCCACAGGTAAACAGTTGCCTTCATATTACACTTCTCACCTCAGCTCACTTCATCCCAACTTGACCTCAGCCGCAGTAGATTATAACAACTGTCCTATTACTTCAACGCTAACTTTCTGCTATCCAGACTCTGTCTTGAACCATGGATGTTCCGAAGAGTTTAAATCGTTTCTTTTAATCTTTTTGAAGAAAGTAACGCGTTTTAACGTCTTTTATTTTCGCTTCGGAGGTTGGCAACAACTGTGTCTGCAGTTCAACGCTCTAACACGCGATATAACTCGATCCAAACCTGTCTAATCTGATCCTATAAACGCTGTAACTGAAGTAATTGAAGTCGTGTCGCGATCAAGTTGATGCATGCAGCACCACGTTGACTCGCTGTTCACAGCAACGACAGACTGCAGTGCATGAGGTAGCGCCGACCACCACGACGACGTACGGCTTTATATCGATTAGTTGATTGCGTGAGAGACAATTAATCTATGTCAGTGCGGACTGCGGCGGCGGCACAGCACTAAACGATCAACAACAGTGATGAATAATTAGCGACGACGACGACGACGACGACGATAGGCCGGCAGCACGCTGTCGTCTGTCTAGTGAAGCACGTCGTTATGACGATGAAACACAAGCTGCTTGCTCTAAGACGTCTCAACTCACCTGCACCGTCCACTGCCAGTCTGCCACTGCACTGCCCTGTGTCAGTCTGTGTGCTGGCTAGCTAGAGCATCTCCACACTTTATCAGCCGCCGCAACAGAGTTGCACGTCATCTAGAAACGAACCGACGATAACGATAATACCGTCGCTCAAAAACCGCGATACCGAGCGATATTATGTGTGGCAGGAACAGAGCTGTCAGTATTGCGATACTCAGACAGTATTGCCATATTTTTGTTCTGGACAGGTTCTCGTGCATTAACTCATTATTGCCAAAACTTTCTAAACAAATTGCACAACATTTTTGAAAAATAGCGTTTTTCTTCTTTCTAAGTGTTGGTATAAATTTTGACGTAGTGTGAATTTCGGTGAGACCTAGGCCTACCTAAACGTTGGAGAGTTGCACTGCACAGACTGTTGACTTGATAATGGTTGTTAACTTCCATTATACATGATCATACAGAAAAAAGGACTGCAAAAAGTACTTGTTATTAGTACAGCTAACAACATTACTGTGGTCAACAACAAACTCAAATGAGCATCACTACTGCTGAGCACGCCTCCTCAACCACGACGTACGCAAAAGAGATCGCTATAGCCGTACACTGCAGCGTGTCATCTTTAAATCTAATATCACACACACACCCGTTCACACTGCTGTGTGTACGTGTACACTGTAACTATGTGTACCTGGCGTCTTGGCCAAGCGTTGTAGTCACAGGAGACTGTAAAAATGCATCACTACACATGTTAATATATCGTTAAATGCGTGTACATCATTCATTCACAAGGGCTTTCTACCCCGTCCCTCCCTCCCCTCCCTCCCTTCTGACGATGGCAGGCACAGCATTGTGTAGAATTACGTATATCCAGCGCCTGTTTACGTTTCGCTCTGTTTAGCTCAGCATTCCGCCCTGCCATGATCTGTCACCAATCCACACAGTCTACTCACTCAAGCCGTCTTCACATGACGCACTTGTCCATATAAAATATCTTAAGCCCCTTTCACATTGGAAATTAATTTCGAAATTCTATTTAGGAATTTAGAACATGTTCTATTTTGTGAAATTTTGTGACAGAAATTTCACCTATGGAGCGCTGTGATTGGTCAATCATCCAGTGTTTACAAACATCGAGTGAAGCGTTGACGATATTGTTTACACATGCTTTTGAAAGTTTATTTCCAATGTGAATGTGCTCACTTTTGAAAGAAAAATTTCGAAATTTTTATTTCAAAATACAATTTTGAAATAAATGTTCAATGTGAAAGGGGCCTTACTACATGCAGAATGCGTGACAGAGCCTAGCGTGTAGGCAGCTCGGCATAGCGGTGTCGCCCCCTAGTGAACGTAGCTAAACTAACCATAGTAAAATGACTGATGCCATGCTGTATATGCTACACATTCTGACGTCGTAAACTCTGGGGTCACTAAACTAAATCTCACAAAATTTATACACAATGTAGTGGCAAATTGCAAATGTGGCTAAAATATTGTCATTTAATATTTTAAAATCGGAATTTCGATATTCCAATCCGTTCTAGAACGCCAGCGTGCCGAATGAAGGTTAGTTTGCCAGTTTTGAGTCAAAATAGGTTGCCAATGAACCATGCCTTGAGGGATCGGAAAAGAGGCTCAGATCGATCATCCATATGAACGAATATCTATCATTTGGTTAAAAAATATGAAAATCGGTCAAGTAGATCCTGAGATAATGTGGCTCCAAGAAATCATTAAAAGACAAAAAAATTAACGCAAGCAAAACATATAGCTCACCGGGCAAGTGTGACGGGCGGGCTAAACTACTGTCACTGCTGGTCTGAGAGTAAGTCTGATAATCTACAGTACGGTATACTGTTGTAGTGAACACGTATCAGTTGACGCAGAGAGACCCGCGCGACGTGATCACTCACGCTGAGCGTGCTGTAGGCTACACTGAGTACATGTGATTAACAGGCGACCGACCGGTCGTCGGTCGGTGTGTTGACAGCACGTGATTACGTCCGTCGTCGCCAAGTGTTGTCAATGACAGCCCAACAACTGTCGCTTGTTTATCTCACTCGGCAATGGTGGACGGCGCTGGCAAAATTTTCTAAATCCAGACTTTGGGACAACGTCGTTGAAGAAAGAACCGTTATTTTTACAGACACCTTAATTTTCTCAAAACGGTTACCTTCCCAACTATTATGCTGGTAGCGAGTTATACTGCTTGATGACAATGAACACGTTGCCCAAGGCAGAAGTGTCCGCCATATCCTCTCATACAACGTCGCCTTATACTGCACCAACATTATCCCGCCTATCTTCATTGCCGATACCGCGGTATTCTTGAAATCACGACACCGCACATCACCAGTGCAGTTCACCTTGGCGGTCATGGTTCAACTAATCACCGATCTGTGTCCAACTATCGTTCTGCCATGTTCTCCAGATTTGATTTGATTACAGACATCATGAGATGAAAAGTCTATGTTGTCGTTGTTTATGCTGTCCAGTATTTTTGGCAATAATTTCCCGAATTTGTTTTGCTGTCATCCGACGTAAAACCGTATTCAACAAGCAATTAATTTAGTGAATATTCAGCGCTATCCTATACACAAAACGTTAATGCAGTCGCCTCCGTCCGTCCGTCTGTCCGTCTGTTTCCACTCTAACTTTTGACCTTTGAACTTGACCTTTTGCATGTATATGGGTCACGAACATAGCTCTTCAGGATTGAAAGTCAAGTCCAGAAGTTGAGGTCAAACTTCAAAAGTCAAGGTCAAAAGTGGAAACGCTGTCGGTCGGTGGGCCCTCGATCATCAACCGACGACATTGTTAGTCATGTCACCTCACCTCATCTGACCTCGTCTCATGTGAACTGGGTGGATCGCTTCACAGCACGAGACCCAGTTTGCTGTGGCTGCGACCAATCACGGTGCACTCAGGTGATAAGATGCAGCTATGAGATGAGTGTGCTACTGAAACTCCATACATACGTCGCTAACATCCTCGTGATGTCAATTACACAGCGCGTAATGCAGTAATGGACGACCGTTTAATGGACACCGTGTATGTATGTATGCAATAATATACACGTTGCACAGAATTCTCGCTATCTGTTGACTACGCCCCTCGTGCAGCGCTAACTGATAGGAACTATTACTGCAATGACAGTAACCAGGACCTACAGCAGACCTAGGCTAGTTCCGAGATAAGCGTCGAATATCTATGAAACTAGTAGTAACAGCAGACGACTGAATTACGTACTCGGGCGTAATCAAGCACCAGGTCATTGAGTACATTTCTATACTGTCACCGTCACGCAGGCAGGGCGGCTAGATTCAGTATATTTCGATCCGCTGACAGACTTCGTTCAACTAACGGGAAAGCTTCCAAAATGCACCACCATAAGAATGTGTGGCAATGCCTAGCGTGTAGCCCGCCCGGCCTAGCAGAGTTGCTTCCCTACTAGCGAACATAGTGAAAACTAACCCGAGTAGCGATTGACGCGTGCTGTAGACATTGCAGTCTCGTGAACTGCAGGCCTATACTGGACATAAGCTCACCAGATTTCCACCTGATGTAACAATTAAGGTCATCAAGGCTATGCAATCTTTTCAAACGTCATTCTGTTGTGTAATGCTAGAGTGAAGGCGTTGTTGGTGTGTCGCCATGTTTGTTTCACATCACGCACAGTGTCCATGTAGATAGACCACATTGTGTCAGTTCACTCAGTTGCTAGTCGGCATGCAGCCCTATATATAGCTCCCTGCCTCCCTCCCTCACCCAGCGAGCAGCACCTTGTAATGATGTTGACGTCAGCGCCATGGAGTAGAGAGAGATATAGTATTGGCCGCCGCCGCTAGGTGGCTGATATAAGCGTGAGTCATCAGTGATTGACTGACATATATGTAGAGTGTTTGCACGCACGACAGCTAAACGACTGATAATTGACGCCGCCCACACGCCAGCTTTCCAGATGCTCTTCTCTCTCCCTCCCTCCGTTCATTCCGTCATTCCATTCATCCGCCACCCTCCCACCGTACACACGGCATGACGCCTGACTTTTTAATAGCTGCTGATATATGCGAGTGAGTAACCTATATGAGCTAATATGTCACTTTACGTCAGAGTCTAGAACGTGTCTGTTTTCATTCACTAATTTCTCTTCTATTCTGGAGAACTTCCTGACTGAATGAGTTGACCGCGGGTCTGTACTTCTATAGATACTTCCCATGCACTCCACAAAATGTATTATTTCTGAGACACTCTTCCAGCCAATGTATGTCTCTCCATGATTTCAAGCACACGTCACTATGCAATACGTTGCTTTGAGCGTGTCATTAATCATCATCTAGTATTTCTATCCGACGGAATACTCACAATCAAGCAGCCATGCGACTCGGGCAGCTGCACTGTCGCAATGCGTCGTGCTCAAAAAGCACAGGAGTAAGAAATAAGAACGGAAAGAAAGACACGTCATCATTATAACACGCAGTCCCTGACTGGCTGGCAAGTCTTTGGACGTACGGATAGAGAGAGGCTGAGTGAGTGGAGCTGGCATGAGAAGGAGGAGGGACTAGGGAGGTGAGGAATTGAACTGGCTGAGATACAGAGCAATAAACGTCGTTCAAGGTTGACATGACGTCTGCATGGCTGGATATCTGATGTGAATCAGTATCAATTAATGACCACATCACACACACACACACACACATAGCGGCAGCACTGTAGACACTAGAGACAAGAGATTTGATCACTCAACACAGCAGAATGATGTCCTGCTGTTACTCCCACGGACGTACAGTACCTCACCGTCCAGCGATGCACGCGTTTACACGATAACTACCGTGTACATGTTTACGAAAATAGAAAGAAAAACCACATTCTATGGAGGATTAATGGACAAACGACCGCGTTAGCACGCCAACGCGCGCTGGATTCAGTAATTTCTGTGTTTAGCTTAAAACGTTATTGACACCTCCATAATTTAGCTCTGGGGGATGCCATCCCCCTTAACATTCACTTTTAAGTTAACTTCAAATTTTTATCGTTACGCATGCAACATCATTATCAAGGTTAAAAGTCAGTCAGATCAAATCAAATTAATTTGCCAAAACAAAAACAGGAGAAAAACAAAAAAGCAAAAGACTGGCGGGTACAGAAAAAAACAGAAAAAATCTGCTCTACAAATTACAACTGTGCATAAAAATGACACTAAAACACAAAAAGCATATACCGACATGTTTACAAAAACAACAGACAAAACAGAACACCAAGGAATATTCAGAAAATAAAAGATACATCAGTTACACAAGCTACAAAGTCTGTTCAAAAGATAGAGAGGAAACAGACAGACAGACAGACAGAAGGACGGACGGTCATGATCAATCATATATTGCATACCGGCTGCATGCGATAGTGTGAAGAAAATGGCGACTAACAATATAGGCATAGAATCAACTGAAGTTAATACTTTAGCTACAACTAAGTGAGAATTGGATAAATGAAGTTCACTTGAGATCCAAACTGCTGGGTTAACATCACAAACAGCTGCTAGTGCTGGCCGTCAATTACTTTCATACTCAGACATTTTGTTATTGGCTGCCACGTTCAGTAAACGTATACAAGTCTAGTGTACACGTTTATTAAATTTCACGATGGGCACCTCCCTAAGAAGGTGATGTGCCAACAGAATGACGCAATGTATCCGCAGGTAGGAGGCTGCTGCTGCTGCTGCCACTGCGATATCACTAGGGCTGCGCAAACTCAGTAAGTGGACGTACTCGTTACTTTACTATAGATTTTCAATTGCTGAATAGGCTAGACGGATGACGTCACACGGTCACAGTAATCTATGTTCAGGACTCGATCTTTATGTTATTGTGGAGCAATGTGGCGTACTGTGTGCATGTAGTTGAGTGAGATGTGGACATTATTAAATAACTTTAAGTTCAGTTGGTTTAAGAAAATGTCCCATGGTCACTTCACTAACTTATTAAGAAATCGATATCATAACCACAAACATTTCTCAGACAACCTGTACTACATCATGGTGGGAAAACAGCTGACAGATATGGATCGAACGAAGAAATTACGTGATTGTCATACGTGTATGTCACACATTGAGGTGAAGAGACAGGAAACGGTAAGTTGTTTAGAAATATGGAGACTAATTGGTGTCCATTTTCCATCAGAATGATTGTGTGGATCGTGAGAAAAGCATAAGTCACGCAGCACGTAACTGAACTTAAATTTAAGTCGTGAAACCTCCAACATCTGCAATTCAAGCGAAAATACGGAAATTCTATAACCTTAGTGTGTGGCAATTTTCACATAAAAATTCAATTTAAACGAATGGAATGTTATCTATGCTTTATTTTTTTCTGTATCCGGCTCAGTGAGGTGCAGTAAATTAAGGTGATTTAAGGTGACATCAATCAGGTTTTTAGCGCACTATAGACATTTTCTATTTTATCGTATTGCAGAGAATCGAGTAATCGGAACACGAGTATTCTGCGCAGCACTACACGACGATGACGCATTCGGCACGAAGTCGGAATAGTTGCATGCAGTCGACCATGAGAAACATGTTGCTAGTTGAAGGAACGTTCACACCGCTACTCTCATCTCATCGCATTTCATCTTAACTCAACTGAACCGTTCCGACCTAGCAAAAGGTGCGGGGCAGCGCAACCTACTTCGTTCTAATTGGTCGCAGCCACGGTAAACTGGGTCGCTTCACTGCGCACGTTCGGAACTGAATGTAAATGAAGTCAGATGAAATTAGATGAGTGTTTTACGAACGCTCCGTCAGTCAGTCGCACGTAGCTTTCATGTCGAGAATTCCAGAGACTTGTGGTCGGTCGAACGAACTTGTATCTGTACTGCAGCAGCAGCAGCAGCAGCAGCAGCGCCAGTAAAACACTCTGCCGCGGCGTTTTTCTCTCGTGCTAATTCAATGTTGCCATGTGATGAAGCACTAGTTGGAGTCAAACATTCATACGTCTACTAGCTAGCCTATAGGCATGCGTCGACACAACTACATGCAAGGCGAGAGCGAGCTGGATCATATCTAGGCTGCTATCTGATCAATCTGGCTGCAGCTTGATTCATCACACATCCTTGATGCAATTAGCCCAGTTACATGCTGCAGCGTTTGACAAAATGCTTACACTTACTTACAGGAGCTCGAAATCGACTAAACGTTGAACGTCACGTGTTTTCAATACAGAAAAAAAACGTTTAGAAAACGTACGCTACTGAAATTAATGTAGAGACCTGCACTCAATCACTTTAGCGTCAGTGTCAACAATTTTATTTATTGAAGCTTTTCATTATTCAACTTCACTGCCCTAGCTGTTAATGTCGTAGTCTGAGCGTGCAAAGAAGGAATCGTGCGGCGAAACGCTATGACCCCGATGACAGTTTGAGTATATCGACCGTGCTGCCATCTGCATAATGCTGTTGAAGCGGCGACGGCGTCGCGTATCGGCCACTTCCGGCGGCCACATTGACTACAGTGGGTTCGACTTAGAGCATGCGGTTTCCTATTAGTATTCTAAGTCACATTAGTCACTACATGGCCCTGAAATGTGCCGACGTTGTTGAGGTAGGACATGAGACGGATCACACACAGCAGGGTACTACACGGAAGCAGGGCCTAAAAACAGTGTGGGATGCAAGTCATCCTTCCCTTTCCCTCCCGCCCCTTCCCTTTCTCCCTCTCCTTCCCCAC
>Ga0209782_1002667_pt1 | contig 10038 bp, 6 predicted proteins | sample WorMetmaBAHAMAS1_FD_187390 | JGI IMG/M metagenome (GOLD analysis project Ga0209782, IMG submission 187390) | Marine gutless worms symbiont microbial communities from Max Planck institute for Marine Microbiology, Germany - Inanidrilus... | ecosystem: Host-associated > Annelida > Digestive system >...
ACTAGATAGTTTTACTTACTATCTCCCAACGTCGGGAACCGGTAATCCCGGGATCCGGGGATCTCCCAATCCCGGGACTAATCCCGGGATCCCGGGATTGGCGTTTCTCAATCCCGAAATCAAGGGATTGTAAAATGGTCCCGGGATTGCAATCCCTACTCACGACCAAGGCGCACAAAATCAAACAGCGATAGTTTTACAATCGATCAGAATATTGTTTGAGGAATTGGTCGTTTTGTCCAGCTCACAGGGTCCAGCTCCATGCTGGGTGTTGCAAATGATATATTCTATGATGTAACCATGGCAAAAAGTATTTAACGTTATGAAAGGTTAAAAGAAGAGGCGTGTTGTTAATAATCTGTTATAATTGGTATAAATATTGTAAATAGACGAAAATGTTACGTCGTTTCATCGGTAGAAGAAACATATGGACCGTGTCGTTTGTATGTTGTGTTCTGTATCATGTGCTGCTGCTCTATGACGCAATTTTCCTGCGGTGCATGTAACGCACTAGCACACCGTGAATGAACCTCTTCACTACGTAGGCGGTCGGACCGACGGCGTGGTCTGACGTCATAGAATACGATAGCCGCTGAGCCGGCGGCATCTTTTTATTGATGCTTGTTATACTTCCAGTGTACCACAATAATACCATGTCCGTTTGTTCTTACAATTCCTGAAATATACTTTACTTAAAGATACAGGTTAGAATGTAGAAGAGCAGCTGGTGCCTATTAAAGAACAACGCGTTGCCATGGTTTCCCAGTTAACTCTCACCGCTGCCCAGCCCACTCATCAATCAAACGACAGCTTGATCGGTTCTGCTGTTTTTGCATGGTTGATGCCACATTCTTCCTGTGCCACCCCATTCCCCCAAATTTACCCATTACTACAGGGGATCCGGACCACCATCTAACCATCATTTCTTGTGCCCACCTAACACACTACTCGAAATAGCATCTTGATTTATTCAACAATTTTTACAAAATACACGGTCATTATCAGTGGATGGACAGACTGACTGACAGAACACCGATGGATCTCGATCGGTAAGAACATATCGCTTATGGTGTATCTGTGATGCAGCCTAATAATAAATACAAAATGTACCTAAACATATGATTGAGTTCATTTGATGTGGTGCATCGTTGAACCAGACAACTTACGGTCTTGTCTTCAAATTGATTATTGCATGCAGTTTGCTATTATTGCAAAACAGGTATCACGATATACCTAGTGTCGTGATATTTATTACGATAAATATAGTGGAAGAAATTTTCAGTATTACCGAACACTGAAACACAGTCGTTCACTGGTAAACACCAATGACAGTAATAGTAATTGAATGACTTATTTTATTCTTAATAACTGGGAAGTAATTAATTATTCTACAGTAAGTAAGGTAATTGTCTGAATTAATCATTGAGTGACTAAATCAAAGACATAATATTCTGAAGTTAGAACTAACTACTGGTGTTCATCTTCGAACTGCCACATTGCATCCAGTCTCAAGTATTAGTTCAGTTGTAATTATTCACCTGGATCTTATTAATAGGTATTGTATGATTGTTTACATGTATAAGTCAGAATTTTTGACTGTTAAGTGCCTGCTTACAGTGCAAAGTAACATTCTGTGTGCACTGACAGTGATTAACTATTTAATAATTATTAGTGTGCAAGTTAGAACCGGAAATTGTTTCGAAATGGTGAACGAGTGAGCATCTGTTGCATAATCATGAGGGGAAAGACTTTAGTTTTGGAGCATCAGAAATTTCCCATTTTACAAATTTCAAATGACAGAATACAATGTTGTAAGCAAACAAAACACTTTAATGCTTGTTACTTTGATGCGGAAATGCAACAGCAGTTATCTGGTACTGTAGAGGTACTAAAGTTGCTATATTTCAGCTTAGGATGTTAGTAGAAATATCAATGCAAGTTAACAAAAAAGTATATGCATGTTTTGTGGACTATCAATAAGCGTTTGATAGAATTAACCACGAAAAGTTATTGAAAATAATGGAAAAAGCTGGTATACCAGATCTCGAAAGAAAAGTGATTAAATGTTTATATTGGAATCAGTATGCAGTTGTTAAAACTGCAGATGGAAAATCAAGAAGGATATGTATCAGAAGAGGAGTACGGCAGGGATGTATTATTTGTCCAATATTATTCAATTTGTACACAGAATATATGATGAAAGAGTTAGAGGATAACATTAGCGGCATAACAGTTGGTGGAAAGCCACACTAATTTATGATATGCTGATGATGCAGTATTTGTGAGTGATCAGGAAGCAGAATTGCAGACAATTATTACAAGTCTCTGTGCAATATGTGAAGTATATGGCATGGAAGTGAATGTGAAAAAGACAAAAACGATGGTCTTAAACAAATTCGGTAAAACACAGTGTACAGTTACAGCTAATGGAGCAAAATTGGAACAAGTTTCTCAATACAAGTGTCTTGGATCTTGGATAACAGAAGATGGGAGATGTGAACAAGATATTAAAACTAGAATAGCTATGGCAAAAGATGCATTTTGGAAACAAAGAATTCCTGAGAGGAAATATTAGTCTAAAAGTAAAGAAAAGGATGTTACACTGTTATGTCTTCCCAGTCTTGAAATACTCTTGTGAAAGTTGGACGATGAATAAAGATTTAGTTCGAAGAATAAATGCATTTGAACAATGGTGTTACAGAAGATTGCTGAAAATAAAATGGACAGATAACATTTCAAATGAAGAAGTATTACGACGTATAAAGGAAGATGAAATGTGTATGTATAAAAGTATTCAAAAACAGAAAATGGCTTTTACAGGAGATGTTTTGAGAGGATCGAGTGGTAAAGATGCAGTACAAATTTTAGAAGGTAAACTGGAAGCAAATACAGCACAGGGAAGACCGAGACGAATGTGGCTAGACGATATTAAAGAATGGACACAGCTAAAGACATATGAAGAAATTAAAAATTTGGCTCAAGATCGACATCTTTGGAGAGCTGAGCTTGCACTGCGGCATGTCAACCTTCTGTTCCAGAAGATGACAACTGATGATGATGATGATGATGATGATATTTAGTTTTGTGCTAGCCTAGGGTTATTGTACTTTTATGGGTTTTTTCTTCTGGCTTTAATTTTGAGCCAAGAGATTGGCTGGGAAGAGTATTGTATGAGTCTTTTGTGTGGTGCAACAACAATAAATTTACTTACGATATTGGTAATCATGTGTTGATTGTGCTTAATTGTTGTTTGCGGAAACATTGTATCTTGTAAATGGCATGTAAGAAATGTTTTACATAAGGTGATAAAACCATTGGTGTTCATTAAGTTCATCTTGTATTTTTCCAGTTTCTGTTATAATAAGTATCAACAAGTATATCTGCCAATGCTGATGGACAGCGTGACGCTGCCTCACACAAAATTGACCATATTGTGCTGCACATTGAGTGTAATTAGCAGGCAACAAGCATTGCGAGCGCTGTTTTAAGCACATTACCACAGCTGTGTCGGTTATTGGCACATTATGTGCATGCTGATGCTCAAGAGTCCACGTGGTTGATTTGTTGTCGATTTATTATACAAGCACGTTTGCAACAAATACAGTGACAAATCGAACCAATTGAGCTTGAGCCTTTTTGTATAACATCACTGGTATAGGTGTGAGATTGAGAAACAGACAGACACACGACGACGGCATATACCGCGCTAGTATAGTGTCGCACAGTAAAAATCAATTGATGGTCTTTGATTTGATGCTGTTAATGTGTGATGCTGGTTGGTGTATCTTTCTAGGTTCGGCACATGTCATCAGGCAGAAAAAACTTTATCACAGACTTTGTCGAAAACATCCGGCAAGAAATGGCAAAAAATAAAGAAATGAAAGTTTGTAGATTAATTGTGCTACTGTGTTTATTTATATGTGATAACTACTCATATATTGTGTAGATTTTTGCTATTGTTTTTGTTTGCTTGTGTTATTTTTTGTACCCCATGCAGGAGCTGAGGCCTTACGTGTCCTAGTACCATTGAAGATTTTGGCGCTATACAGATTGTTTGTGTGTTTGTTCACGATATCACTTGCTTCTTTTTGCTTCTGCTTGTAACTTGCTTTCTTTTTGTCTTGTTTATATTTTTCTTTTTTATTTACTTCTCTTTTATCTTTTTGTTTGAGAATAGGCCCACTCAGTTTCTATGCTGGATATCATAAGAGGCGACTAAACCAGGGTTATAATTTGTTTTAGTTTTTTGTGTTGTAGTTTTTTGTGTCTGATGATTTGTATTTCAATGATTTAGTGGTTGTATATTGAGTTTTGTGCTAGCCTAGGATTATTGTACTTTTATGTTTTTTTTTCTCCTGGCTTTAGTTTTGATTTTCTGAGTATTCGCCAAGAGATTGGCTGGGAAGAGTGTCTCCAATATATCCTATTTAGTGTCGAGTGGAACATTACTTTAACTCAATCAGTCAGTGTTACATTTTTGTCTATATTTATTAAAAATTTTAAAATGTTGCTTTTGAGGGAATAGTTTATAATAGATGTTTACATGAATATCATGTGCTAGTTCCTGTTTATATGGAGGATTGCATGATATTATGAATATGGTTTTGGCATTGGCATGTAGCATTGTCGCATTTGTTTGATTTTTAATGCCATTTTGTACTTTACACCATATGGCTTATGGAAAAATGTCATTTGCGATGATTTTTAGTTACCTTGAGGTCATTTTATCCATTGCCAATCGTTTCATTACAATTTGCTGGTACTCATCCTTCACTGTTGACAACTGGGATAATATCATCATAGATTAAGGTCCGGTTTTTCAACAGCAAATTAATATCCCGTTAATTTAATCCGGCATTAAATCCGGCAGATAATGATCAATTTACTCAGATGTCGTTTTTCCACCGGTAGTTCGTCAATTAAGTCGTCCTAAATGGACGATTTAATTGACAAACTGCCGGTGGAAAAACGACATCTGAGTAAATTGATCATTATCTGCCGGATTTAATGCCGGATTAAATTAACGGGATATTAATTTGCTGTTGAAAAACCGGACCTAAGTTTATACTGACAAGATTGCTATTGACCTCTATGGGAGCACTGTGTGGCTCAACTGTATTGACAGCTGAGACTTCTTTTAAAATAAGACTTTTCACAATAGCCAGTAAGAGGAGAAAGTATATAGGATATGTTCATGTAATGCAAAATATAGTTATTACTTACTGCTTTTCAGTGCTATAACGTGAGTTATCTTGTCTATATTTGCAGCAAATGCAATTCAGTGATGTGCCATTTTTGTTGAGTTGTTTTTTAATGTTTGTTAGGAAAGTTTAAAAAAGTTTCGTGAAGAAGCAGAAAAGTTGGAAAAGTCTGAATCTCTACAGAAAGCAAGGGAAAAATATGTATGCTCGCTATTTGTGCTTTTCACGTGTATTGCATTTTTGTCATAGTTTGTATATTAATGCTTTTTCAAGTTTGCTTATTCATTTGTTTATAATTTAACATTTCCCCAGCCGTCAAAGTACATCTTATGCATTAGTGGCATATGTGGCTGTGTTGTGTAAGGTGTCATTTTCATGCAGCTTTTGACTGGGAATTTATTGCAGTACAGTTACCCTGTGTCGGTGAATACGCTGTGATGCAATCACGCACATATTTGTTGCGTGCTGCCTGGCATCTCCGTGCTACAGTTATACACTTGTCACTGTCCTTAAGTGCTTTTTACATACATTTTTGCCTTCTGCTTATTAATGTGGTTGATTTTTCAAAATCAACTCGTGCTGATGTAGGATCACACTGATTGATGCCTAGCAGTGCTCAATAATGCCTGGCGGTTGCAGTAAATAGTGCCACATGCTGCCTGATACTGCTGCTATGGTACACTGTGTAGAGTGTATGTTAGACTGTTTCATCATTGGCTGTTAGACTGCAATTTATGCTATGGATGCATAGTGTAATATTATCGGTTTGTATGTGATTTTACATGGTCCTTAATGTTTTATTATTAAACTCAGTTCACAAGATACTATGTAGAAAACAGCAGACAGAAACAGACAGAACAATGTATATACAGAGAAAGTAGGTCTAAATAAAAGTCCAGTCCAGTCTATGAACTGAACTGGCTGAATGACATAAAGACGCATGCCAAACAGATTCTCGAAACTGGCTTTCAGGATGAGTCTGCACAATGCATGAAGCTTCTTACAACTAGTCAACAAGAACAATGCATTTACCACTGCCGTATAGTGCATAGTTTGTTCGTGCAAGAAATAGCTTTCTCAGATGGAGAGTATAATTAACAGGCAGAGTATCCATACAGTACTGCACATTATGCCGATCTGACAAAAGTTATTACCTTAAATATTTTTATTTTATTACAACAGCAGATTTATGACTAATGCATCCATAATAAAATGAAATTCATTATCACTAATGTACCGCGTGACTGATACAGTTGGACTGTTGTTGAATTTTTACTGAATTTCAATGATTAACAACGGCTGCTGTAGGTTTTCTTAGATTGCAGTTCGCATGTGAGTGCAGTCACATTTTAGTGCATGAAATTTGAGGCATATATGAAATTATAATGTAAATTATTGCAGTTTTTACTGCGTGATGCCAGGAAGTGCCGAACATTAATCAGTGTGACACATATATTAACAATGGTGTGTGAGGTTGTATTTGTTGGTGGTTGCAGCAATCCATCGAAGCAGAGACCGCAAAAAGTTCAGAAGCCTTAAAGAAATCACTTTCAGCCGTGCAGGACCGACTCAAAGCTGTTAGTAATTTGTACACTGTAAATTATACACGGATTGTTTAACCCTTGACTTTAATAATTGTTACTCCACTCCCTATTGGGAATGGGGTATTGTGATGTGCGTGTCTGTCTGTGTGTCTGCGGGTTTGCTTGTCTGCAAACAACCTGAGCATATCTCAGGAACTACTCCTCCAAACTTCACCAAATTTTCTGTGAATGTTGCCTGTGGCCATGGTTCACTTCTGTAGCACAGTTGCAATACGTTACTAGAGATGTTAAACTTTAATTTTGTTTGATATTCGATTATCGAAATAAAAAAATCAAATTTTTCTCGATTATCGAATTTTTAATTAATGCTCTCAAGCAATCATCACTGCCACATTGCACGCAGATACCGGTAAGCGATAAAAACGAATGAGTACTACTTGTTATGCAGAGCGAATCCATACATGTGCTAAAGACAAAGGCTCTATATAAACTTGCTAATATTGCGTTATGCATCTGTTTTTAAAGTGATTTAAAACTCAAAAACGTGAAAACTTTTATTGTTCACAAACAAAAGTTTGCCATCACCACTCGATCACGGTATCACCATTGTTGTTGTTTAACGTTTCGTCGTGCCCAGTTCCATTGTTGACAAACGTACGTTGCAAGTCCATATCATATCAAGTTACACTGCAAGCTTGCAATGAGAGAATAAAGGCATATGGACATTTACTTTCTCGTCACGTGTGCAATAACCTAATGCTGTGCCAAACTCTGGGTTCCAGTCGAATTTTAGCAATAAGATATGACAATGCCATCTTAACCATTTTATGCTGTTTATCGCACCCATTTCAAAGTGTAAATTCATGAAGTTAATGCCAGAATTTATAATTTTAAGCAAACTTACGGCATGAGTTGCAAAGTATATGCGTCGTTGTCATCGGTCCACTCACCCATCACTATCGTTGTTGTATTGAAACGGCTACGTGTAGCGTATCACAATCTGGTCATCGTCGCCTAGTGCAATTTCAATAACGATAATCGATTTTTGGAAAACGAAAACGATAAAAAATTTGATAATCAAAAACTCGATAATTGTTTAACATTCCTATAAGTTACATACTTCATGTTGTATGGATGATGTTGTATATTCCTGTAATGGGCCCTGTGACAGTGTGGCGCTAGCACAGCAGCCTCACTGCAGTGTCGTGCATGTGATAACGCCCCTGCTGCTGTTATGTGGTATTGGTTGCGTCCTGTCTTAGTCAATGTATTATCTCATAAATGTTTTTTTCATCTGCAAAATTGCTGACATAATTCCAGGCGTTTTGTCTGTATGTTTTTTAAATGCCCTGTAGCAGTATTTCTGTAGTATCATATAGATGGTGGATAATGTTCACGACTTTCTGTGACACCCTGTAGATGATTGTTTCTGTTGCACCTTATAGACGGTGGATGAGGTAGAAAGGTCGGAGATTGGTCAGAAGAGCAGGAAGTTGGCGGAAGACTTGAGCGCTGGGGTCGGTCGAACGGCCGAAACCATCTCGAAGCAGACAGAACAACTGTCACAAAGCAACGTGTTTCAGAGCGTCGCATACGTCAGTATACGCCAGCTGCACTAAGTGTTCTCCGATCTCAGTTTCATCGCTGTCAGAAACAACTCACAATTTCTTGTCTTTGTGCTTTGTATCAAAATGTCCCGAGTTACCTTTGTCGGAAAATTTATTTACTTATATTGTACATTGCGGAAGCAGCTACCATCAACATGAGGCCCTGTGTGTCCTTGGCTGCATAAGTGGTCAGGGGATTAGACTCAAGCTTTGAATATTGCAGCTTCCGACTCCCAGCCATGCAGGCACGTTGTTCATACTCGTGTAGCTCACCAAGTTGTTTAAACTGGTACAAGCAAGAGCTGCAGCATAAACAGGCAGACCATGCAATGCTCTAGCCCTATATCCATCCATTCATGGTCTTGTAGAATGGTCTTGTAGCTAAACCTGGTGTCTGACTGAATGCTGTAGAAGCAGCCGTTTATTACCAACCCATGGGCCCTCGTGGCTCGGGAAGGACTGTATACATTTTATAGTACGAATCGAGTTTGTTATTAGTAAATAGTAATAACAAATTCATTTCGTAACACATAACAAACTGGACAGATAATACCTTATTATCTGTCAATAGTCGTAATTGAATATCTATTATTTTATTCTTAATAACTGGGAAGTAATTAATTATTCTACAGTAAGTAAGGTAATTGTCTGAATTAATGATTGAGTTAGAGTTGTGTGTGATGGGAGAATTGTATCGTAGATGATTATTGAAAGAGTGTGAGCGTACATCACTCATCAGTAGTGGATGTGTTATGTAGGGCGTAAAGACGGTTCGCGATGAGATCACCGATTCATCGGCGTATTCCCGTGGTCAGCTGTATCGTGCCCCAGGTAACACTTTGCCACGTTTCTGTCTCCAGCAGTTCTTCGTTTGAATGTAAAGGTTGCATGTGGTGAGAAAACTATATTCTGTGCAGCATCAATACAGCCATGTTGCTGACTGTGTTGCACATCAGTAACAGTAACTGAAGCATTTATATTGTGCCCCCCTCCACCCTACTAGAAGACCGAGGGCACATCTGCTAGTTATCTCAGTGGTTCATGTGGTTATCTGGTGGCATCGTTGTCCTGCTGCAAGTCTAGATGCTGTTCCCCCATTCTCTATTCTTTTCCATTTGTCCTTACTTTCATCCTGCATATCCTGCCATCTTCCCTGTTTATTCCATCCCTGTCACTGCCGATAGTAGCTGTCCCCTATCCATTTTTTACCCATCAGGAGCCATTTGATGGATCAGAAAGGAAGAGTCTAGTGGGTGCTTTCTCTGCTTTTTTGGTCAATTTTTAGCGCGAGATGTAATATAGACATCTCGCGTTTATGCTACAATATCAATGTCCGTCTGTCTGTGATGGAAGTGCATTGGCGCATTATAGCTAATTTTTGGTTTCAAATTCCGATCCCAATTTACCGCGCATTGCGGTCGCTGTGCGTGCGGGTGCCAGCACTGAACTATTTATAGTTCAGTGGGCGCGAGGGAAGGGATCATCGCTGGGAAGAGTGGAGGATCATCTCGCGCTATGCTAGCCACTGCTAGGCCCTGTTGTTTACATTCCCTTTAGTATTTGGTTGCAATTGTGGGTTAGTTGACAGGAAGAGAATCCGGACTATAAAAAGCTGATTAATTGACAGTTCAGTCCTTAAAGCCTTCCTATTCAGCGCGGGAGAGTCTGCACAAAGCTGCATTCTGT
>Ga0209782_1002668_pt1 | contig 10037 bp, 5 predicted proteins | sample WorMetmaBAHAMAS1_FD_187390 | JGI IMG/M metagenome (GOLD analysis project Ga0209782, IMG submission 187390) | Marine gutless worms symbiont microbial communities from Max Planck institute for Marine Microbiology, Germany - Inanidrilus... | ecosystem: Host-associated > Annelida > Digestive system >...
GGCTAGGCCCACTCAGCCTCCTCATGCACAGCGGAATGTATATGCGGAGGACTTGGAGCTGTACGGCTACCCTGATACTGTGAACATCGATGATATTCTGAATGTTGACATGACGCCACTGTCGTCGATTTCTACTTCCGGTCCAGACATGTCTGTTGCTATGTCTGTCGAGTTAGGTACATCGATGGCGGTAGATTTCGACGATCGTACGAGAGAAATTCATGATACTGGTGCTATGCAGGAAATAGACGATACCGTAGGCGCCCGTTCGTCCCGAAATCCTTCATTATTGTCTCAGTTACTGTCGAAAGTAACTGTCACATTTTGTAGTTTTCATATCAGAATGTTCAATGCGTCCACTTTGCTGCTGGACAACACACACAAGCCAGCAACTCCACTGATCAGTGGCACGATCAATGAAACGATGCACCTGTTTGCCCCACTCAGTCAGTGACATTTCGCAGGGTAGCATAGTAACATACCTCAAATGTTTTTGGATCTTTAGTGGTAGTATTTCTAATTTTCTGCTGCTTCTAACAGTAAAAACAAATTCAAAAATTGGTTAATATTTGATAAAGTTAAAGCATATAAAAATGATGTCAATTTTTTGGGCAAACCTGTATATACAGGGTGCGCCAATAAAAAACAATCCCTTAGGAAAAATTCATTATCTCAGTTACTGTAATAGATTTTTTCACCAAATTTACAGCTTTCACGGATTCGCGCCACATATGCAGCAAATTTCGTCACAATATTTACTATGGTTCAGAAATTACAAACATTTGAACTTAAAAGTAGTTTTCTAAGTGAACCAGTAACTAAACTGCAATTCCGATGTAAAAATAACAGAAAATGCACCATATGGACGTGCCAGTGGATTATCCTGTGTGAGGTACTATGCTGGAACACTATCAAAGACACACACAAAAGCTGGACAACGCAGTGCTGATATAAAAGACCGATTTGCTTCACGAGTTCATTGATAAGGCAATTGTATATTTTGCAACAGATTTCGATCGTGTGTTGCTGTTGAGAACATTCTGCTTAAATACAGAGTGAGCTATAGGCATCTGACAGTCATGATTGAAACATTTGAACTGTTGATGAAAAGCTGTGAAAAAATTGATTTGTTATTCGTGCATATTCCATGTGCAACTGCATGTTCACTTGAAAAAGTGAACTTTAAAGTTTAAACTGTTGTATCTGAGGAACTATATCAGTTATTTCAATAAAATTTGCAGTATATGTTGTGTGAATACTCACATACAAAGTCTGAAAGTTTGGTTCAAATCTGTACTATCATGGCTGAAATACAGCATTTTTTCTAGGGGATTGTTTTTATTGGTGCATCCTGCAGTATATTGTAACTTGCAGTCATTCATCTTATTGTTATCACCATATTCTTGTAAGTGATCCATGGATTCTGGACAAGTTGTTAATTATATTAAACAAGCCGAAAACTTGCTACGCTCGTTTTCGGCTTGAATGACTGGCTGGCGTTGTGCGCGGGCCCTGCCGCGCATGTGCGCGCCCACGCATATTGGCCTGCGCACAGCGCAGGCCAGGCCCGCGCTGCGCACAGACCAATCACACAACTGTCCGCAAACAGACCGTCCTATTATTATAATATAGATTGTCAACATCTCTAATATAACTAATTAACTATTCTGTCTTCAAAACAATATTTAGTTATATTAACTTTACATTTTGCTTATCATGCCAAAAAATGTGTTAACAAATTATCACCAGCGTTGGCAGTGTTGTTAAAAATCACAGTATTGCAATACTTTATCAGTATTTTTACTAAGATTCAAAATAAATTCATTTTGTTTTTTGTGGTAAATTTACATGTATGTTTTACAGATGTGTGCAGTAGATAACGATGGCTACGTGTGCTTGTCACACTGCATGGCATTAAGTAATAAGACCACGAGAAACTCTTCAGTGTAATGTCATGAATGATTAGAATGAGCCCAAACCATTCATACTTTACCAAAGATGGCACACAGCAATTATCAATTAACAACACGGATAAGTTGGATTAGATCCAGATCATTTCATCGCTAAATCTAAGTAACCATTCCTCTTATCATGTCAAAACAACTACTGTACACTCGTATACATTTCCTTCCCGCCACAGAGTTTCAACTTTGGAGCATGCCCCAAATACCAAAATTTAATTTTAAAAATTCATGCAAAACTTGTTTGTTAATACTTAGTTTTTCAACACACTGGTACAAAAATGAGAACCACAGATTTATTTGGAGTAACAAAGCCAAAATTCAAACATGGGTCTCGTTTCTACATCTAAGCTTCAAACTTAACTCCTCTAATACACAATTCAGGACTTTTTTACGACCTGATATATCAAACAATCATCAGACTTTTACTGTTTCAGGCCTCGACCTATGAATTTGATACCAAAACAAAGACACTGTGAAACTGCATGCAATAGCCTTATTGTCAATGATGACAAACGCAAATGTAACAGTACTACAACACAGTTGCTTCATAGGGGCCTAAATTGAGCACCGCAACTGACGTACTAGCATGATTGATTTTTCAGCACCTTTGTGATCAAATGACCTGGCCAATTTCAGGACTTTTCAGGGTCTGATTTTTCAGTCTCCAAAAATCAGTACTTTTCAGAACCAGTGGAAACTCTGCATACAGCAGGCACATCGAATACACATCCATACTGACTTAGATATAAATTAATTAGCAATTCAATGCAAAAATACAGATATACAATAATACAATTTAGCAAGCAAGGAAGTCATGAGCGACTGCTGAGTTAGTTCGTATCAACTGCAGACCAGGATCAGTGCCGGAATAAAATCTGCCACTGTTCTCTACAACACAACACATTCTAACTCGGGTTATTATCAGCCACACCGCACCGTCGTTAGCTATGTAGCATCAGTCTGTCTGTTGGTAACGACTGTATTATGCAAAAAAAAACAGCTGCTGATTCGATCAAGATACCTTTTGGGGTGATTACTCAGTGAGTGCAGGGAGGATCCAGATACTTTATGGGAAAGGGGAGTTTTTGTACCCACTGAGTAGTATTGCTTTTTCCAATGCTTTCTCACTGTATGAATGCTTTGTCTCCGGGGGGAAAATGGGACAATGTTTTCATTCAGACAATACATCAATGGAAACATACTATCTTCTGCAGTGTTGAGGTGTAGTTTGCTACAAGTTAAAATATGACATTTATTAAAATATAACAGAAATTTGACATGTCCGCTGAAAGAAATGATGCATAACTTCAAAGCCAACTGTGGTTATGTACGTTATGTGCAAGATTATACATCGCCACAGCATTGCCAGTTCCATGTTGTGCATGTATCGTTGCACACAATTTGCTCGCACTCGAAATCAGAAATCATAGAAATTATTGTGGGTATATACCATATAAGTGTTAGTTAGCAATTATAACAGGCAGGTCTTAAGTTTCTGCAGAACTCACCCCAAACAACTACAGTACAATATGACTAACTGACAAAGTAAACAAAAGAACACTAAATTAGCACTTTTTGCTAAACGAAAACATTTTATATTCAGTATTATTACCAGAAGTAAGGCCACAAGGGAGGGAGAGGATGAGGGAGTTTGAACCCTCCCCCACTTGCCTCCAGGACCACCAATTGGATTTGCACAAAACTGATGAGAAATTGTTGGATACTCCTGCCCCAAACACACTCAGCAATCAGCTAGTACTAAGCTCTTGATAGCTGTCAAAATAACCAAAATCTACAATTTGAACGTCACATTTCAAAAATATTCTGGAAGCAAAACCTCCAGACTCCTCCAATACTGGGGACGGCTTAGATGCCCTTACCCAGTGTATCGTAGAGGGGCAGGGCTTTTATCAGCCCCGTAGACACAGACCGCCAACGGGCCCATACGCCATCCCCAGGTGATTCTCAGTTATTGCTGAGAACTGCTGAATGCTGTAGGGGTGGCGTTAGGCTGTTGGCAGTCTTTCGACATGACTTCAGCCTACCGCCAGTGCCGAAGCCTATGAAGGCTGGTGGTGAAGCCTTGCCTAAGCCCGGCCCAGTGCGCTTTCCCTTCTAACCCTGGGGCTTGTAGTGTATATTTATAGAGCCCAGGTTTAACCGGCGGGTTTCTCTGGCAGGTGCAAACATGTGGTCTTCCTATATAAGCCCGCTGGCCCCTACCATCTGTTATCTGCACCGGCGGCTCTCACCACACCCAGACGCTCCCAATTCCAGTGTCATGGCCTGTCACATTTTAAAGAGGACACAGGCGAACCCTCTGTACCTGCCCGAGATTTAATCTCATAGCATGCAGAAAACCTGACTTGACTTGCCAGGGCGGGAGGCGAACCCATGCCCTGCCGAACTAGCCAGCCAGGCTCACTGCACTGCAGCTCCGAGAGCAATAGCCCACTGAAGCAAGGAGGCAGGTGCCCTTACCCACACTCCACCTAAATGATGCTCCCACTATAAAACCCCGGGCCTTGCCCAGCAGCGCTGTATTAACAATGTAGAATCACTAACTTTGAAGAACGAATCCTGAAGCACCAATAGAATAAATAAAAGCTGCGAATGGAGCAACTGGAGACTTGGCTACCAAGATCTGTGCAAATAATGCAAATCAATTTATCATTGACCAACGACTCTTTCAGAAGTCAAAAAATGAATATAAAGTCAGCTAGAACATGATTCAGAGAGCATCTCTGATTCTAGCTAATACTACTCTAACCATAACTATAACCATTACATGTAAGTGGAATATTTCACTGTTAAATTTGAATGTTCTTACTTAGCTCAAAGCCACTAACCATGCAGCTAAAATATATCAGCAGTTTTAATATTCACAGGCTAACAGACAAACAGCTAACTTCTTCCAACAGTGACGGTGGAGGTATTTACTATGAGGCATAAAGTGAATGCCGATGAAAGTTGTAAAAACCTGTCTAGAAAATTCATCCACATATTGCACAATGAGTCTCGTGTTGACACAATGGCTCCAAGTGTTGCCGAGGGCAACGGTGGCAGCACGTACATTACAACTTGACTCCGAAGCCAATTCACTGCTCACATCACAATGTATCCCTGCACACAAATCAACCAGCCAATGAACCAATATACTGGGGTATGCCACAGAGAAAAAGACTGACAACAAGATCATTTTAGCTTCGTATACATATACTGTCAGATCACGTTGTGTAAAAAAATTTGTTATAGAAGCAATATGCATGCACGTAAAATAATGAGCTGCTTCCCATGACTTTGACAACGGTTATGTTTCCTGGCAAATTTATGTGAGAAGTTCTTGAATAGTCTGATTTTCATGATAAAAACGAGGTTAGGTTAGACTTAGAATTGTGTATTTAAGCATGTGGAAATACGTGCAGTTAGGAAAATGAAAATAGTGTTTCAATGTGTCAAAAAAAGTCACGATTCAGCTCACAGTTTACTTACTTACTTAATATCGATATCGTTATCACAATATTTGACGATGATAATATCGTTATTGTATCAAAATCCGAAAAAATTATATCAATCCACCGCTAGTCACAACCAGTCAACTGTAAGACTCTTCAACTTGTTCATGCAAGTGTTGTCATCATCCGGTGAAAACATCTTGGTTTCGATTCAGATGGCACAGTTATTATCTAGACTAACACCAACCAAGCCAACTAAAGAAGTAAACATAAAACCACATTACTGTCAGTACTCCACCTGGTGTGTCAAGAGTATTATTCTTTGACTGAGATATGAATGATTTGATCTGGTTTGTTGTTATAATCTGCAACACAACAAACAAGTCATCTATTTATTAATCAATCGACATCAACAGAAACAAATAAAAACAGCTGTGTGGAATGAATGGCTGACTGACACAGGGCAATGCCACTTAAGGACAGTACAACCAACATGACAAATAATTACAACTACTAGATTACAGAGTATTCAAGATGCCCGTTGTCCCCCATATAATTCAAGAGTACATACAATACAGCTTAAAACGTGTCATGAGCATATCATTAGGCACAAGAGCAGACCGGTATTGTGAAGGCCTCGGCAGTAGATTTCAAGACTGCCGCTAAACGAGCAAGGTAACTGCTGCGTTCCGCCATGTTGTGACTAATTGCAGGATCATACTCCTTCCGAACGACGGACGCCACGGAGTCGATAACAACCAGCTTGGCATTACAGGTAATGATGTGTTCCTCGAGCTTCTGAACCCTGCAAAGCATCAGCTGATACCAATCAATCTTTCATTTCCATGTTTTCACAAAGCTGCATTTAACTAAGACAACTGAAACAGCAAATATTGCATCATATTGGCATTTATTAACATCGACATGGTCAACTGCAGTAATGATTGCTACTGTCGTATCAGTAGTTTATCTACTGTTTGTACGACCGCCAATATACTACTGTTATGCTTACATAATCTCTTTCAATTTCTATGATCTCTCCAGAAAGACGGTTATGTCATTTCAAATGCTGCTATACTACCATACACTGCTGCTACCATCGTTAAGTTATTAGTATCATAATATATATGCAAACGTAAATTTTCCGACTATGGTTTTCATTCTATATCTGCAAATGAATATTATTACCACTAAGTTCTAATGTTCCACTGGTCTTCTTTTCTAAAGTTACCTTACTCTGGACTGGTTACTCAAAAGAAAACTGCTAAAGATAACTGAGGATGACTTTCACAGGAGAGACACTCTAACTATCATCAGACCAAAACTGTAGTATAATTTAAAAAAATTAAGTAAAGAACAACTCCTGACAGAAGGCACACGCACCTTTTACCTCAGGCTGACTGATGTCAGTATCTAAAAGTTTAAAGTGAAATAAAATAAATCTAAAGATATGCATGCCAAGTAAACATGAAACATTGTAAATTTGTGTGCAGTTCAAGGTGTTTTTCAGCTGGTTTCATTTTCAGCTAGCCAATAGACAACTGCAAAATTAGTTTATGTGATGATGTTTAGATTCAGCAGTACAATCATAAGTCTTTAGTTATAGAACGTATTTAGGCAGCAACATCATAGCACCTGGCCAGCAAACTACTGCACGTTAACTCAGTGAAGATGTGTACTTGTGAGCAGAGATCTCTCTGAGCGGCCTCAGTACTGAACTTTGCTGGAAAACGATTTGCTGCCATTTCTACCAGTCTGTCAGCACACATCACACTCCAGCATTTCATTTATTACTATGGTACACACACACACTGCCGTTTTATGGCCCTTTGTCCAGGACTACCCGGGTGGGCCGGTACAAAAAAGCACCGACAATCCGGCTGGATGCCACCCCATCCGGACCATTGATGTCAGTGTCCATGTGTCTGTTCGTCTGTCTGTGACGGAAGTGCATCGGTCCATTATAGCTAATTTAGGTTTCAAATTCCGATCCCAATTTACCGCGCATTGCGGTCGTGGTGGATGCGGGCGTGAGAGTAGGGATCATCGCCGGGAAGAGTGGAGGTATCATCTCGCGCTATGCTAGCAAATAAGAGCCGTGTTTAAAGCATACAAAAAAGTTACATAAAAAGTTGCACAGATTAAGCCTACTTCAATTACAATGTACATGGCACAGAAAAAGCTGGCATATAAAATGTCTTAAACCTGCAAAGTCTGCGAAAACTTTTTATTCAGTTCAATCTTTATCAGCTGCTTCTATTTTCAGCTAGCCAAGAGACAATTGCAAAATCAGTTTACGAGATCTAGCTTCAGCAGTACAATCATTGCAGATTCTAACCTACAAGGGCTAAAAGCTGATTCTGTATCGATATAGATGGTGGCACCACTAATGCAGCCGGTATTCTGACTATGCAACATTGCAGCAGCGACACACATCATCAAACAGAACTGAGTCTTGCCACATCCAGCGGGTCCTGCAATCTGCAAACAAGCATCCCATCTGTTCAAACAATTACACCAACAACACAGCCACAGATTTCAGCAACAGCAAGATAAAGTAAACCATGGAGATTTACTGTCATATTTGCAACTGGAGGTCACTGTCCCTGCCTACTTGAGAATACCGACAAACAAAAGCATGAGACTTTCCAACAACATTGTGAACATGGCCTAACAGTTGGATCTTTAAATTGCAGAACACATAATTCAACTCTGCCCAATCATGAGTTTTTAATGTGAGAGAAGCTACAGTGTAAGTCTCTGATGAAAGAACTGATGTTCTTTCAGCTAATTACAAATGTAACTGTTTAACTACATCAAAATAAATTTGTTAGCAACAATTATAACTAAAACTCAGAACTACTAAATAGCCAAACTAACCTACAATTAAAAAATGTGAAACTGTACTTGAGACAAGATTAATAATGTCAAATATTCAGCAGTAGCAGTAGACTGTAACGGCAGTAAATTGACTAGCATGCTGTTAATATGTTAACTGTAAATAAACTTGCTAGTGTTAATATGTGATTTTATGCACGTGTCTGTTACTATTATGTCAATCTGTTCAAAACGAAAAATACTGGCATAAAATTTAAGCATAATACAACAACCAACATTTTCATACATTGAACTATTAATTAAATTATGTCTAAATCTGTTTTACAAAACAAAAGTGTAATTAAATGAATCTAAAAACTTTTGCAATAACAACAACTAAACTACAAGTAAGATAATTAAACATAAAAATACAGTGTAGCATTCCTGTCAATATCAGCTGTTCAAGCAGTGAATCTGTAGCTTCAGCTGCGAACATACAAGAAAGAAAGAAGCAAATAGGCATCATTCAGTTCATCTCAGCAAACACATGGATAACAAAAATACAACATATGAAATGTCAAAAAAAAACAAAATATGACAACATACTTCAGTGATGGACCCAGCTAGCAGCCCACCATGCAGAACTATATCCAACTCCACCATGAACGTCGGCAAAAAAGCCACGTGATTTGCTGCTTCTCTTGCTTGCCATAACTCTAATGCCTTTCCACGCACAGTCATCCACAAAAACAACATGAAATAACACAGAAATCCCAAAAATGGCCGAAATGTTACAGACATGAAGAAACTCAACATGGACCCTAAAATTCAGTTTTCAGCAGTCAAGGATGAACTGCGTATCGCACTGTGTCGCAGCCAACATATTATAAACACAGGCAGATGTTCAGTGTGACAAACTTGTGACGTTGAACTATGTTGACAACACTTCCAACAGTGGACATACTTCATAAAAACCACCTAGAAACACCTAAATGTCCTTGCACCAACTCAAGCCATTCAGTCATCACAGAAGAACACCCAGCATGTGACAGATATTGGGCCACAGCATGTGCACCATATCGTAAAAACTGAATGTTATTTGCACTCTGCAATGCTACTATATACTAGCACTGAAGTCATCAATTTACTGCGGCAAAATCATATCAATTTGCACTTACGGTCATTGGAGAAGGTGCAGTGGCATCACAAACTTTCTGTATGATACTACGAATGACATATATATTCACATTCAACAAATTTAACAATTCCAACTCATTTTTGCACAGTACGTCCTGAACAAAATAATAACAACAACAAGCAAAGTATATCGTAAGAAATTTCACAACTTTTCACCAGCAGCTATTATTATCATACCATCTGACACTGATAACGATACACTGAGTAACAGGAAATGATCAGGTTTTTGTTCACTATAAAACCAGTGTTCTGAGTTCAGTATTAGCTCTGTGCCAGCAAAACCCTGTTTGTGTCAGATATCAGCTTTAAACCAGTTTAAACAGAAAGAAAACAAAACGCCAATCAGTAGTATGCTGATATTCATTTTCACTCTTAAATGATAAGACAAGCTCTAACACACCTGTGCACTGTCAATCACACCAATTGTTGTTGGGAACATTCCATGGGGCCATAGCGGTCCCCTCTGTCACGCGTTGTCGTTGTCATGGACATCGATGCGCAGGCGGTGCGCGACAGTACCGCTAGCGACACCTGGTGAATGGGCGTGAGGCGGCTCGCAGTGGCGAATGGGCCCAACATTTTTCAAATGCTTCTTGTTTAAATG
>Ga0209782_1002669_pt1 | contig 10037 bp, 5 predicted proteins | sample WorMetmaBAHAMAS1_FD_187390 | JGI IMG/M metagenome (GOLD analysis project Ga0209782, IMG submission 187390) | Marine gutless worms symbiont microbial communities from Max Planck institute for Marine Microbiology, Germany - Inanidrilus... | ecosystem: Host-associated > Annelida > Digestive system >...
ACTGATCGCCAGCATCTCGCTACTTTACTCTACTTATGTGCTTTAATGAGTTGCTGTCTGCATTCATTCCAACTTGATCAGCATTTCCTTACGAGATTTCAACCGCACGCACACACACACACACACACACTACTTTGTCTCTATCTTAGTGTATATGTGCACGCATAGGCCTGCGATACCACTGTTAACACATCAACCGCTGTCTGCAGATGACAACGAGTTGAACGTCCAGAAATGTAACAAGAAGGCCTAGCAGTGGCCAGCATAGCACAAGATGACCCATCCCCTCTTCCCGGCATGCACCGCGACCACAATGCACTTCCGTCACAGACAGACGGACACTGACATCGTAGCATAAGCGCGAGATGTATATATTACATCTCGCGCTAAAAAACATTTCTAGAACAGAACGGAAGGATCGCAATGAAGCAAAGCTGCATGATCCTTGTGTTCTTAATGTGCTACCAGTTCTGTAACAGTTGCTACTAGTCGTCGCCGGTGGCGCTTGTCTACAGAGTGCAGGTGCGTGGTCACGTGATCACGTGGTGCGGTGCTTGGTTGTGATGTATGATGGCTGCTGCTGCGCGGGCGAGCAGGGCACGTTGATGCCTCTAATCACCGTCATCTCATTATTTCTCGTGGACGAGGTTGTGGCAGGGCAGCGATGAGAGGTGTGTCTCTGCCTTGACCCTCTATAGCTCGTGACCAACCGTGATAAATGGCTGCAAATTACTCCCTTGCTTCCGCCATCACCGCCGCCGCCGCTGCTGCTGCTGCTGCTGCACCTACTCGCCGGCTAGGCCCATCTCTCGCTCGGTCGTAATGACAAAATCGATGTAGATCTTGCGAGTACGTTTGCATCTCGTCGACTCGCCGCTATCGCTGCTGCTGGTGGCGGTGAAGAAATAGCACCCGATGGAGCGGTGCGGTCGTGGCTGACCTATGAATTATACATTGACCAACACAAACGAGCGGTCAGCTCGATCAGTGCGCTGACGTATTCATCGTCCTATTGCTCGTGGGACTCTGTCGACATGATCAACTCTCGTCTCATTGCTGCCCACATCACATATGTACGTGTGTGATTTCCACAGCGCACAATCTCGGCACTTATTTTATCATGAAAGCATATTGTAAGAAACGGGTTTGCTTTCGTTGTATCGTTTGCATAAAACGTTTTCATGTCACATGGATATCACAGAGGCACAGACTTGAGCTTTCATTAAGAACACATTTCTTACAGTACCTTTTTGAATTTCACATCTTCAACACGAAAAACAACATATAAAGTGACAAATCAAGCATTGGCTGGGGTTGTCTAGATTAGCTTTAATGTTGTTAGTTTACCTGTTGCATTGTCCTTGTTGCCTAAAACAGCGCTATACAAGAAGCTCTGCTATGGCAGAGGGACTTTGCGACGCGCTTGTCAGTATAGAAAAGCTCTCGAACGATGAATGACCTTGACATGCACCCAAGGTCATCACAGTTACTGCTATTAAATGGCCGTACGGCACATCACTTCCTGTTTGTGTACTGTTGTTTCAATGTCTTTATCTAGGACCGTTTACAAGACTCTACCACGTTTGAAGTGAACATGACTGACTGTGACCTTCAGAACTCCTTCATTACTGACAACGAAGCTTAAATTACAAGCCACGTGCACTTTCTAATTTATGTATAAACGTATTGTAGTTAAATCGCGCTTTATTTATGAGTTATAGGCATTACAAAGGTTTCTGACAACAAAAGTGACTTCAAACTCACTCAAAGTCATCGGCAATCATGCCATTCGATAGCCCATATATGATTTCCTATTTGTCTTCCATTGTAACTACAATGTATGTCTCTATCTTGCACCGTTTCTTATTTCCGCAAATTTAAAGATGTCACGTGACCATTACCACGCCCATTCAAGGGACAGTTTGTAATCCCAGTGCTAAACCGCCACCTGGTGAACCACTGTGCAAAATTTGACAGCTCTAACTTCATCAATTCCTGGGATATAGATGCCCCCCCCCCCAAAAAAAAAAATTCTTTTAAAGTCACGTGAAGTAACCACGCCCCTTTCAGGGACGGTTTGTAGTCCATATGCTAGGACTAATTAAGACCGACCTGTGTACCAAATTTCAAATCTCTACGTTGACCCACTACAAAGATATGAAAGGCGACGAAAAATGCAAAAATTTGGGTGGTTTGGGTAATGAGGAACATAGCCATTCGATAGAGCACATACGACTTCCTATTCGACTTTAATAGAAACTTGCGTCTGTCTATCTTGTACCGTTTTCGAGTTATAGCGCGTTTTTCGTCGACAGTGGCCAATTTTAACCTACCCCACTTGCACTTGTCGCCCCCGTAGGGGGTGATCGCGTTCTAATTTCGCCATGATCTTTGGCGTCAGAAAGCTAGATTCCCGGGGCTATCGTGTGGCTTTATTTGCGTGATCCTACGTTTGGCCGTTTTGCTACAATACCGGAGTGTGACAGACACACAGACACACGACAACGGCGATAGCATAGCGTCGCGCGGTAAAAACGACTCGAATTGCACGATTTAAACGTCGTATACTTCGCCATGACGCCCCTGTATGGAGACTTATGTAGTCTTGTTGCCCGCCGTCGTCTAGGACAGGACATAACCAAGGATACGCATGAACTATATAGCCCGGTCGGCAACTTAGCCGAGCGGGCTAAATCAGGGGCGTAAGCCTGTGCACGACACTGCTGCGATCAATAGCGACACGCCGCCATTGGGTCCATGATATAAACCTACAGTGTAGAAATGCGCAACAAAGCCTAGTGTATAGCCACTTGGCATAGCAGTGTCGCCCCCTAGCGAAAAGTAGCGAAACAAAAAGGAGTAGTAAGTAAGTAAACGACTTATATAGCGCCAGGTCTTAAGAAGAATCAGGGTGATCAACACAGTGCCTAACGGTGTCGCTACCTAGCAAAGGTAGTGAAACTAACCCTCGTACTGCTGGGACGCCTGCTGTACAGGTAGCGTCGTAATCTCCGGGTTTACTGGATCAAAGTTTACCAAATTTTTACACCATATACCTGAATCGTTGCTGTTGTTAATGCGCACAGCTGTCCGACGCTGGGCCTGCTATGGACTATATGTGTACCGACTTATCGAGCACGGATACTAGTCAGAGAGACAAACTTAGAATTTATTTTCAAGTCGAACTAGCACGAAAGCTGCTAGTCTGCATCAGCGTCATACTGAGGCGATGTGGCAGACAGGACAAGTTGACTGTCAAGTGGATTATGTGACGTGTTACTGCAGAGCCATCAGCGGCTTAGCTAGCAGGCATCATGAGTCATTGACTGACTGACTGAGCGAGCGAGCGAGCGAGCGCCGCGGTGAAAGCGAGGCAGGTGCAGGTGAGCTGGAGTCGTGCGTGCAAACAGGACATAAATGTGAGGAGGCGGAGGGAGGGAGGTCAGGCGCTGCATGCGCCTAATTAACGACGTGACGACTGCTAGGCGCTGTGACGACGGCGTCGGCGCTACAAGGCACCGCACGTCGACACACCACCACCACCACCAGCAGCAGCAGCAGCAGCAGCTAGCGTTTACGACACTTCTGCACGATACTGACACCGCGCAGCAGACGCGGCGTCGTGTCAGTATCGTGCGGAAGCCTCGTAAACGCTAGCTGCTGCTGCTGCTGCTGCTGGTGGTGGTGGTGGTGGAATGGTGGTGTGTCGACGCGCGGCAGTGCCATGAAGCGCCGACGCCGTGGTCACAGCGCCTAGCAGTACGTTCATCTCTGTCAATGTATCCGCTGCAGCTCACTGCAACTTCCGTTCAGCGTCAAACTTATTTACGCCGCCGCGCCATGGACATGTAGACGGCAACAAACTATTTCCGTCATTTACATACTGCACTGAGCGGCCTCAGCTGAGATTTATTGCGTATTGATTAGTTCATTTTAATGTACGGGCAAACAGACACATCAGTTACTCAGACATACATACTTGAACGTGAACTTCGACAGTGCACTAGGCCTACTAGTTTAAAGTTTAGTAAGTAAGTAAGTAAGTAAGTTTACTGTTTCAAAAGGAGCTTGATTTCACATTTATACGATACACTAACAACAACGTACAACGCAGAATACAATGTACTCAGACGTGGCAAAAGGTAGTAGTACAACGTGCGTGCAAATTAAATCCATAGCTACATAAAAGTTTGAAAGGTTGGAAGAGGCTGTAGAACCTTGGGTAAGTATACAGTGGGCTTCTGAAGACGTAGACGAGATGTCACGGCAGTGTTTTTATGTAATGGGAGAAGATGGTGTGTGTATGCATAAACAACTGTCTGTCAGCAGATGTTTCTATAAAACGCTTGGAATGATCCATGCAAGCATCTTGCTTGCTCTAAGAGACCGAATACCACCAACACCAGTGAAGAGGACAAAATGGCGATGGAGATGCTAAACCGCCCTGTTAGCAGGAGTTGTAACACTGACGTACAATTTTCCATCACGTACGCTACATATTCTATGTCGAGCTGCAAAACCCCGGTACAAACATCGTACAAACGGCGAACTCTTGTCACAAGCTACAAGCATGGAACGGTTAGGGTTCATAGGGAATGCTCTGGTGTTCGTGAGTCGTATAGATTTAGTCGAGTATAATCTTGTCAGTCAGTTGGACAAGCCAAACTTTTGTGGAAAAGCCACGGGCGTACTGTTGATTGTCGAAAAAAAGTGACAGCTAGTGACATCTTCATAGAATGTGTAACGTCTTTAGAAAATCAATTATTATGTCTCAATTTTTGTGACTATTTGAGAAAAACAGTAAAGTACCAGTCGATGCAGTTATACCAGTATGATTACCATTGTTGACCCAGCCAACGCATTAATATAAAACAGTAGGCCTAAACAGCCATGTCAGGATCAGTGTAGAAACAAAGCCCCTCTGCCGTAGGGCGTAGGTGTGATAAAACCAATATCTTATTTGTATTTGAATGACAAAGAATTCTGAATTTTTAAAAACAAAACATTGTTGATGATTAGTCCACGAGGAACTAGCTTAGCTAGTACCGTACCTAGTTGACATATGTTTTACTTCGACAAATCATGTTATTTATTTTGGCAGCTTAAGTACTTACAATTCACGAATGGATGTCTTAAGGGTATGTCACAGACAGTTGGCGATACGATGCTACTTTGATATTCCGTCATTGCATTCTTTGCCGTTTTGGGAGAAATGGGAAATGCCCAAAATTATGCTGAAAAAATGTGACGGTGCCCTCATTTGGCGAGTCGTAGTGACCAAATATCTCAACATAAGGAAACGGAAAATAAACTTGCACAAGAGGGATGATCGATCCACATTTAGGCATAAAACACACAAGTCACCCTTGACCCAGTTTCGAGATTCTGTGGCTGACTTGTGGGAGGGGAGGGGGTAACTCGTCCCCAGAGCCGATTCTAATCTCCATCGGTTACAGTGGGAAGAAACTAGTATATTGAAGTTCATATATCTTCGAAACAAGTAGAGCATCAGTGGTGACATTCTGTATGCTGCTACATATATGGACCAGATCTTCCAAGTAAAGTAGCGAAAATAAATTCCTAAAAGAAAGATCTACTTTTAGACTTTCTAGAGCCGTGAGAAATACGGGGGAAACTATCGATCGCGATGGTCCGATGTCCGTTCACCGCAGTGGCATCATCCGGTAAACGTAGCCAAGTACTCTGGCAAAGATTCCCTCAGTGGTGTTCTCATGGACTACCCAGCCCCAAACCAAGCAGACTATACCGCCTGTTATGAAGTGTCACGTAATTGCAGCTCTCTAGTTACAGAAACGTGCTATTGGCTGGCAGCCAAGAACATAGGCTACATGTATTTTTAAAATCAATAACGTTTTATTTTGACGGTTTTGCATTTTCCTCCAAATACAAATAGTTAGTAAATTCTTGGTTTTATTTTCACGCCAATATCTTCTTTATCTGAGACTCAGTTTTTCACTTGCAAACAAAGAAACTTGTTTTTAACACTCACATTCGACTTCAACAGCTTTCCTGCATTCTTCCTAATTATCAAAACGCCTGTTTTTGACAATACGGCACGTCATATAAGCGCGAGAAATATTACAGTAATTATACTCTGAGTGAATGTGCAGCTGGAGTGAATGGTGGTGGTGTACTGTGCAGCTGGTGAGTGGAGACGGGTGACGACGTCTGGTGGTACTCGGTGTCAGTGTGGCTGCACTCTGACTGACGCTGCTGGACACATCGTCGTCTCAGCACGCCAGCAGTGCCGGTCAGCAGTCAGACGCTGGACAATCCACGTCGACGCACGCCAACTCATCACGCTCACCGTCCAATATTTCACGCTCAGTCGCGACGGCGCGTCCTCTCTGCGACTCTACGACTCGTCCACGGCCACGCCAGTGCTGCTGCTGCAGCTGCCCGACCAGCGACGAGATGCAACGACGTCAGTGGTGACGTCAGGAGCGCGCATGTTGATCGAGTACACGTACACGCCAGCTGACCATGACGTCATTACTGACCATGACGTCAGTGTGCGACGCAGTGCTGACGGCTTCGTAGCGTCGTACGTCGCTGTCAGTCAGTTGACAGGTGCGCTGTCTCACTGCAGTCGTACTTTCACAGCTAAACACATCTAACTCTACAAGACTCTGCATGTATAGTACGTGTGTGCTTGTCGCAGTTTATAAGTATCATGCGTCAACATAGCCGACTCACTACGTATGCCACCACAATACTGCTATAGGCTGTGTTTCCTGTATGTCTCTCTGTCTGTCTGTCACATGCTAAAATTCGTATGGTTTAAAAAAATAGCTACGACACACACCGCAAAATGAACAGCTTTCGTGGAAATTGACAATTTTCTGTGCAATTTCGTGAAAATTTGCAGTTTTCCATAATGTCAATGTTTACACATTTTTGCAATATTGTTTGTATTTTTGAGCAAATTTCAACTAGCCTTTACTATTTATTAAAAAGAATGCTATAAACAATAAGAACTGACGGTCGAACTACTGTTCGTCCGTCGTCTGTGGCACCTGCAGCTACGAGGTTTCACACGTAACAGAGCTGACAAGAGCTTTCTGACTGACAACACCAGCCTGTCAGTATGTAAACATGACACAGTTCTTATTGTTTGTAGCATGACTCATGGATTGACTCGCCAACATTGTAACTGAGTGTGCAGTGAATTGCTTTAGTTATCATGTCAATTGCCTTTGTCGTTTGCTGAACGAAACAGACGCGGTAAGAATGGTGTCCTGTGACAGTCCAAATCCAGTTATGGTTTTATGATATTTTCGTAGGAAACTGTGAAATTACTGCATTCCCGCTTGTGCTTATAGTTTTAATCTTGAGTGGTAAATTGCAGTATAGCAGTATAATAATGAGTATGCAAGCGGTAGTGATAACAGTGCCGTGAAATCCAATTATACGGACACGGTTGGTTGAAGGTTGAAACGGCACGAATACGTCACGGCAAAACAGTGAGCCTGAATTCAGCTGTATCAATTACGTCAGTAGGCCTTTACGAGGTGATTTCGACTGCTGGCATAAATGACATGCTACAGTTGTGTGTTGATTTGTCGTCAGCACGTGTGTGTGTGTGTGTGTGTGTGTGTGTGATGCAGTGAACGTGAATGAGTTGCATGTGATGTGCAGACAAACTCAACTCGACTGACTCTACTGTCGCCGACGACGACCGACGTGATGATGTGGTGCTGACGTTGTGGGACAGTCACGTGGCGGTCGTCGGTATTGGTCTGTGTTGCGGCGTCATCGTCGCCACACTGTCGTTTGTCTGCTATCACCGACTGACGCTGCGTCAGCTGCGCGCCAAGCAGGACACACAGACGCCGGCCTACCGTACCATGCTCGCCAACAAACACACTGACACTGCACCACCAGCAGCAGCAGCAGCAGCACGCAGTCGTATCAAGCAGCCGCCGGCGTCACCGGCCAAACAGACACCGTCATCAGCACGTAGACAGCGCACGACCGCCGGCGTCAGCACCGCGTCACCGTCATCCCGCGCCGCCGCCGCCTCCGCCGGCGCTCAGCTGACTCTGTTCCAGTCTAGAACACCTCCGTGCCATCACCACTCGCCGGCAGCGGCTCTGAGGTCGACGGCGGCTCGCGCGCGCTCCAGGAGTCCTCGGGAACTGCTCGACTGCGTGCGTCTGGTGCCGGCGGGCGGTGGCGAGTCGTTCATGATGGAGACGCGACCTCCAGTGGAAGGACGTGACTCTCTCAGTGTTGAGCACGTGCTCGATACAGCAGCAGCAGCTGGTGATGAGGAGCTGAGTGGTGGTGAGTTGAAGACGGCCAGCTACGTGCCGCCAGCCGCGTGCTCGGTCGCTGTACGCCGTCCACTCGAACCGACGCTCGTCACACGAGCGACGTCACCCATGTCCACGTCAGACATGGACGTCCTGCTGCCCGACATCAGCGCACTGCTCACCAGCGGCACCGAGACCGACAATGACGTCACGACGATGACAGGTGCGAGGAGCTGGTCATCGTCGTCGTTGTCGGACTTGGTGGCCGGCTGCGACACTGACTCCGACCACTGCAGACCACACACCACGTCACCGCCACGCCGCATCCTCTACAAGGGTCCGCCGTGGAACCACCACGGCCACCATCACCATCATCACCACCACCACCACCAGCAGCAGCAGCGTGATGCGATGCTGGAGCCGGACGTCTACTACTGCTAGTCTCACTGCGAATCTCACACACGCTTCTCATCTCATCTCATCTCATCTCGGCGGCATAACTGAACGAGAAGGGCGGATATGGGGCAAGTCTGGAGTCTATCCACCGAATGTGACTTTAATCAAGTTCTCAGTTAATATTTTTCGACAACAATGAGCAAGCACGCCGTACTGCAGTGACTGTCAGAATGTTGTTCGTCCAGTGTTGTAGTAGTTGTTTTGCTGTCGTCGTCAGACGGTTGTCTACAGTTGCTGGCCAGCCGACTTTGAACCGCTGCAGCTCAACGAGCGTAGGTTTTCATTGGACCAGAATCAAGCATCACGTTATACTTCGATAAAATTCACCAGATGGTGACACCAATTGGACGTCAGATAACTAGTGTTTGGTTGAGTTTATTGGAATGCGGCAGTGGGGCAAAGTCTGCTATCTACGATTGCCTTGTTTTGTTGTTTTGTTTGTTCGTAGTGTTGAAGATTTGACCTGACCTGACGTGATGTGAAAGTGACACGCTTTGACAACAATTCTGTTGAAGTCGAATCATTCTTAACGTCTTTTTAACGCCTTTTATAGCTGCAGTAGGCATCCTCTGTGGTGTAGACCCACTGACCTATGCATGTATGTTGGTAATTTTGTGGCAAAAGTAAAATAATGTTTTACTGTGTAGTTCTAATCCGTAATTTGATGAGAATTTCTTCGGAATTCCTTGTACATTACTGATGAATGTCAGTCAGATTCAGTTGCTGAGTATTATCTGTCCACTCTATCTATTGTGCTTGTATAGAATGCTTCAGTCCTTGGCTGTCAGCCAATATGTGACCAGTTGCTTAATGTTGTACAGTGGTGTCAATTTGTATATGACCCTGGAATCCGGCAATAGTTACTTCGCCCCTGGAGGGGTGTGAAGTATTGTGATGAGTGTGTCTGTTTGTCTGTTTGTCTGTCTGTCCGCTCGCGAAACTCGAAAACTATTTGAAAACTACACGGCCGATTTTACCAATTTTTGTGTATGTTATCTGTGGCCATGACTCGGTCCTCCTCTGACGGCGTTGCGATATGTTAAGTACTTCCGGTTTTGTGCATAACATCACGTTTTCGTAGTATGGGGCCAATGGGCCAGAATCAAACATGACGTTATATTATTTTGGGTTGGATTCCAGCAGCGGTTTGGCCTGCAATATTTTAAAGTTCTATTTTTGTTACTTGGGGGCCGGGGCCCCGCTGTAATTTTGTAAAGCGAGTGCAATTCACGTTCTTTGCGACAGGATGGGCGATCACCACAAGTTAACAATACAAAATAACAAATGAAATATAATTTATCAAGA
>Ga0209782_1002670_pt1 | contig 10036 bp, 6 predicted proteins | sample WorMetmaBAHAMAS1_FD_187390 | JGI IMG/M metagenome (GOLD analysis project Ga0209782, IMG submission 187390) | Marine gutless worms symbiont microbial communities from Max Planck institute for Marine Microbiology, Germany - Inanidrilus... | ecosystem: Host-associated > Annelida > Digestive system >...
AGCAAATTTATTAAAAGTTGAGTAAATTTTGGCTAGAGATGTGTGGATGCGACGGCCTCAAAATCTTCTGCTGTTCTAATTGGACGTAATGAGTCTATAGATAGAATATTTAACTAGAAATGCGTGGCAAAGCCTAGCGTATATCCCGCTCGGCACCACAGTGTCGTCCCCTAGCAGGTACTAGCGAAAAATAAACGTGCTGCCACCTGGCAAACGTAAATATACTTACCCGATGGCTGATGCTTGTTCTACACAGTTGAACTTAGGAGATAAAAGATAACAGACTAGGGGGCGATAGTGTGGCGCCGAGCGGGCTATACGCTAGGCTTTGCCATGCATTTTCTAGTTACCACATATTTGAACAATAATGCTCAAACTTCACTTGGTCGATTTGTTGTATATATGTTATACAACCAACTTTGCAACAAATTGAACCGATGGAGCTAAAGCCTAGTGTATGGCAGTACTAGCGTCGACCGTCAAAGGTGAAACAAACAGTCATCCTACGTCGATCTTGTTGATCCCAGGTAACAGCGTGCCGTGGCGAAATTTTTTTCTAAGTCAACAGTTATTCATGCAAAAATTATTCACGAGAACATAACCACGCCCCTTTTGAGAGTGATTTGTTATCATTTTTGGCAAAACTTCGTATAATCTCCCAATATACAAAATTTGACAGCCATTCCTGAGATATGGATGGGGCTCCCAAAAACCTAAAACGGGTCACGCAACGTAACCACACCCCTTTCTGGGATTGTTTGTCGTCCATTGGCTGGTACTAGCTACGATCAACCTGTATACCAAATATGAACTCTCTATATTTACTACAAAGATATGAAAGGTGATAAAAATGCAAATATTGGGGTGGTTTGGATGGGTCTCCCAAGGTCATCAGCAACATAATAGAAATTATGCGTCTATCTTGTACCGTTTTTCAGTTAAGCAAATTATTTGTCGAAAGTGACCAATTTTAACCCACCCCTCCTGCATTTCTGCGGTGTTTTTCAAAAAGCCGTATCTGCAACTCTGATTATTTTGAGAAAATAGCTGACACTCATTTCGCCAAATGCAACCCGCTTCTCTTGTTTTTATGTCCTTGATAGTTATATGATTATAACTGATATTAATTTATGTTTTACGTGGCTATTTTGATTTTATTGATAGTGTGTGCAAAATTGTGTGCAAAATAAGATAAAATGAATGTAGTTATGGTCTTCTTGCTAAACACTTAACCCAGAAAAGGCTTGGCGCAGAAATTTAAAAAAACCGTATATGCAAACATTTGGGTTGTACTAAAAATAATTACTTGTTGTCAGAAAATATAATGTAGTAATACCGGTAAATGACGTAGGAAAAACTTTAAAGTTATAGCAGACATCATTTGATAGAGCGCGTATGACTTCCTATTCGACTTTAATAGAAACTATGCGTCTATCCTGTACCGTTTTCGAGTTATAGTGCGTTTTTCGTCGAAAGTGGCGAATTTTAACCCACCCTACCTGCACTGGTCGCCCCCATAGGGGGTGATCCCGTTCAAATTTCGCCATGACCTTCGGTGTCAGAAAACTAGATTCAAGGGGGTATTGTGTGGCATTATTTGCATAATCCTAGGTTTAGCCGTTTTGATACGATACTGGAGTGTGACAGACACACACACACACACACACAGACAGACGGAAAGACACATGATGACGGCATATACCGTCCGTCGGCTTGGACTAGCTATGATCAACATGTACACCAAATATATAGTCTCTATGTTTGCTCACTACAAAGATATAAAAGGCGACGAAAAATGCAAAAATTAGGGTGATTGCGTCTATGTTTAGGGGTCACCGAAGGTCATCAGAAACATTGCCATTTGATATAGCGCATATGACTTCCTATTCGACTTTAATAGAAACTATGTGTCTATCTTTACTGTTTTCGAGTTATTGCGCGTTTTTCGTCGAAAGTGGTGAATTTTAACCCACCCCACCTGTATTTGTCGCCCCATAGGGGTGATCCCGTTTGCATTTCGCCATGATCATTTTGCATATGACCTGTCTGTACACTAGGGTAAAACATGTGGTTTTGTGCTTGCTCGTAAAATCCTGATTCATTGCCTTAATTGTCACATCAGATGGCAGGTATCGTCTCTGTTAGCGATAGTGAGACACTGCTGGACTAAAAGTTTCTATATGTTTTGTAATAACTGAGCGATCGATTTTGCAAGCAGATGGTGTTTTACCCCTTCTGTCGATCCCAGCTTTTATGCTGTCCAGCACAGCTGACTTTAGGCAATTCTGCACAGCTGTATCATTGTTCTTTTGGAACCGGAGTGTTGTCAGGAAAAAACGTTTTGCATACGGACTTTATCCCATGAGTGCCATTGAGGATGTAAAAATAAGTGTGTTTGTGTCTTGTGTTTGTGACCTTGAGAACTCCTACAACGAAGCTTGAATTACATGCCACGTGCACTTTCTAATTTATGTGTAAACAGATCGTAGTTAAATAGCGCTTTATTTATTACAAGGTCACTGACAACAAAAGTGACCTTCAAACTCATTCAAGGTCATTGCCAATTATGCCATTTGGTAGCCCATATATGATTTCCTATTTGTCTTCCACTGTAACTATGTCTCTATCTTGCACTGTATTTGAGATATTATTGCTTATTTCAGAAAATTTAAAGACGTCACGTGACCATGACTACACCCATTGAAGGACAGTTTGTAATCCCAATGCTAAACCAAATTTGACGTCTCTAGCTTTAGCCCTTTCGGGTCGATTGTAGGGGGACTGAATTTAAATAGATCTCGAGACCATAACTACACCCCTTTTGGGGGTGATTTTTTATTCTTTTGGTAAGACTTGACATTGCCCACCTGTGTAAGTAAGTAAGCTTTATTTGTCTTTGGTAGCCATAAGGTTAGATTAGTTACAATAATACAAAAAAATACCATTACTAATACAAATGTGCATACAAACTAGATTAGCAAGTACATAAAAAATACAATGAAAAATACAAAATACAATGAATATAAGTATATATAGACTATGCACGAAATATTTACATACATGAAATAATGAAATGTCACAATAGATTGAGTAGAATAAACATTTTTTAAACATTAACATAGAACACTCATCGCTGATACTTCTGTAGTGCATGGTTAATGAATGAGCAATACCGATTTGTTCTAACCTGGGGAATGGGATAAATTGTAGGATGCCGCAACTGGAGAGAAACAGGATCACGTTTAGGTGGCAGCAGATCGTGGCAGCAGATCATGGAGGCAGTTCTCAGGATGACAAATCCGTTTAAATAACTTTTTCTGAAACGTATTTTGTCGCAGTTTCAGGGAATCAATCTCACAGTAAGCCAGAGCAGTATTGTATGGCAGTGTAGAAAATTTGACAGCTCTAGCTTCAGCCATTCCTGAGATATGGATGAGGCCACCAAATTTATAACACCTCTTTCAGAGACGGTCTGTACAGCGTATGCTGGGACTAGCTACGACTGACCTGTATACCAAATTTGAAATCTCTATGTTGACCCATTACAAAGATATGAAAGGCGACAAAAAATGCAAAATTTTGGGTGGTTTGCGGGGTTAGGGGTCACCCAAAGTCATCAGCAACATAGCCACTCAATCAAGCACATAAGACTTCCTATTCGACTTTAATAGAAAGTGCATCTATCTTTTATCTTCTACCTTTTTCAAGTTACAGCACATTTTCCGTCAAAAGTGGCCAATTTTAACCCACCTCACTTGCATTTATTGCCCCAGTAGGGGGTGATTCCGTTCCAATTTCGCCATGATCTATGGCATCAGAAAACTGGAGTCCTGGGGCTATCGTGCGGCATTATTTGCGTGATCCTACGTTTAGCCGTTTTGATACAATACCGGAGTGTGACAGACAGAGAGACACACAGACACACGATGACGATATATACCACGCTAGCATTATCACGCGGTAAAAATGTCAATATTACGGCAATTTTCATGCACAGTTTTACAATCAGCACCACGTATAATGACGTTAAAGATGACACAGTATCAAATCTCGCGCACGTATATTGCGCGATTGTTGACCAAGAAAGCCGTATCTGCAAAGTTCTGAAGGGAAAAAACTGTAACTGCAGACGTGCTGTCCTTGTTAACCTTTACGGCATAGAAACTTTGCACATACGGCCTATTTGAATTGCAATTTTAACCACCTTACAGTGCAGATACGGCTTTACTACTGTGCATAGAGTTAGATAATGGTGTAAAGAACCACAGACTATCGTCGTCTCATTTTTACCACGCGACGCCATGCTAAGCGCGGTATATGCCGTCGTGGTGTGTCTGTCTGTATGTCTCTCTGTGTGTCTGTCACACTCCGGTATTGTATCAAAACGGCTAAATGTAGGATCACTCAAATAACGCCACACAATAGTCCCGTGACTCTATAGTTTTCTGGCACCAAAGTTCACGGTGAAATTCGAACGGAATCACCCCCTATGGGGGCGACAAATGCAGGTGGGATGGGTTAAAATTCGCCACTTTCGACGAAAAATGCACTATAACTCGAAAACGGTACAAGATAGACGCATAGTTTCTATTAAAGTCGAATAGGAAGTCATATGCGATCTATCAAATGGTGATATTTCCGATGACTCCAGCTAGTCCCAGCCGACGGACGACAAACTGTCCCTGAAAGGGGCGTGGTTACGTCACGTTACACATTTTAAATTTTGGGTGCCCCATCCACATCTCAGAAATGGCTGAAGCTAGAGCTCTCAGACTTTGTACAAAGGGAGACTATATCAAGTCTGGCCATAGGGATGACAAATCAACCCTAAAAGGGGCGTGGCTTTGTTCATGTGACCCATTTTTGTATGCACGGCTGTGGAGTTAGAAAAAAATCTCCACTGCACTTGGTGATTTGCGATCAACCGTGTCCTGGACGACGGCTACTGAGTATCACACCTCTGACGGTCAACGCTGGTTCTGCATACACTAAGGCTTAAGCTACATCGGTTCGATTTGTTACCGTGTTTGTTGCAAACTTGCTTGTATAACATATAGACAACAAATCGATCAAGTGGAGTTTGAGCATTATCGTTCAAATATACGGTAAAAACCGACATTTCTCGGTGTGCCTAGTGATTTGCTATCAACCGACGCTCCTTGCCTGGTAATTATACTTGGTGGGCAGTGCAATATGGTCGATTTTTACCGCACGACGCTATGCTAAGCATCGTCGTGTGTCTGTCCATCCGTCCGTCTGTTTGTCTGTGTGTATCTGTCACACTCCAGTATTGTATGAAAACGTAGGATCACGCAAATAATGCCAAACGATAGGCCCGAGACTCTTAGTTTTCAAATGGGATGTTTTGTTGTTGCAGAATTTCTACTGACAAGCAACTCGTGCGGTCCCTCTGCCATAGCAGAGCCTCTTGTTGACCAAAATTGCAGTTATGGTCTTGTTGCTAAGCACAGCAGATTTGTCGCTAATAGTGGTTGACCCCGTTCGAATTAGGCCATGATACTTGGCATCAGAAAACTAGAGTCCCTGGGCATGTGGCATTATTTAGGTATCCTTTGTTTAGCCATTTTGATACAATACCGGAGTGCAGGGCTGGATTTAGCTGGTGGGGGGCCTCGGGCCCGGCCACCTGGGACTCCCCTTAAATCTGGCCATGGTCAGTGGCCCTGAATCTAACAGGGTTAATTATGTGTTACAGTACATTACTGGTACTACGAGTGATTTCAGTTTTCGTTATAGGTCTACAGGAATCAAGGGCATCGATCTCACAGGATTATTGGGGGGGACATAAAAGAAGACTGGAGGTCTGGGGGACGGAAGTCCCCCAGAAGCTGAAGCTTTTTTGTGAAATTACACATAATATTTGCATTAAAATACAAGAAACAACAGTTGCTGTCACTCAAGTCGACATCCTAAACGACATCACTTCATAAATATTGGGACATGTCCCCCCATCCTATAGGGATCAACGCCCCTGATGACAGGAATTGCTAAACTAAACAATGGCTAAAAGACAGCAGTTTACTAAACCTAAATAAAAACAGTGATCAGCAGTCAATAATATCTAAGTTGTTGTATCACATGCAGTCATGCACACACAAACGAAAAAAATATGAAGGGTTTGGTGGGAGGCCCCCTGTTGGTGGGAGTCCTGGGGCCCGGGCCCTCCGGGCCCCCCTTTAAATCCGGCCCTGCCTGAGTGTGACTGACAGACAGACAGACACACGACAACGGTATATACTGTGCTAGCATAGCGTCGCGCGGTAAACAGATACATTTTTTAAAGTTACAAATTGATTGGATAATGCACATGTTGTAAGTTCAAGTGAGTTAACAAATTCTACAGTGTTATGTGGTAGCCCATAGCCTGCAGTACATCCTGCAGTAGTTCTGTGGTGTCCTATAGCTATCGCACGGTAGACCTGCTGTAATCCTGCGATATCCTGCTGCTTTCAGACTTACCACAAAATATTACCATATTACGGTACCTTATGAAATATCGGTGGGCCAGAACTTGCCATGCTTAAGCTGTCATATTTAAACTTTCATCCTAAATTCAGCGAATAAAAATAGCAGCTGAAAAAGTACTTATGTAGTGACGTGAGAATTATTTAATTTACTGACAAAAAGATATTCACAGTGTGCATACCAAAAATCTCACAAAATGATTAAGCATACAAACCTGCAGCAACAAAGATTGCAGCAAAATACACACAACCTATGCTAATCTATGCTAATGACATCAGTCAGCAAATTAAATCTGTCTGCACCAGTTAATAACTAAGTTAAAATCAATGCCAGAGCAGTGGACAACAGAGATGTAGCTGTTCAGGAGGTCCAGGGATTCGGACACCCCCTTAGCAACGACCAGAGTGACTAGTGAGATGTTCATAAATCTGATGAAAAAGACTGAGGTACTGGGTACTAGGAATATGCCAATCATGTAATTTTGTAAATGTGTACACAAAATTCTGTAAACATTTACGAAGCATTTACATAAATTTGGTGGCCGCTAAAAAGCAAATGGTTTTCAGTTACAATAACAGCATTATAATGATTAACGGCTAGCAAAAGCCACCTGTGAGGCTCTGATGTCATCACAGCAGCTTTTTATAAAGTTTATTTGGCCCATTCCATGGGGCCATAGCGGTCCCATCTGTCACGCGTTGTCGTTGTCGTCATTGTCGTCGTGGACATCGATGCGTAGGCGGCGCGCGACAGTACCAATAGCGACCCCTGGTGAATGGGCATGAGGCGGCTCACAGTGGCGAATGGGCCCAACATTTTTCAAATGCTTCTTGTTCATCAAATTATTGCTTAATTTTGCCCTCATTTGAAAGAATGCCACGTTGCCCTATTGGCCATTTCAGGGCCAAATTTTGCATTTACACCATATTGCTGTACACTAAAATGTAATTTTGCAAATGTGTACACAATTCGTTATCATGTACATGTGTACACACGTGCATCCCTACTATGTACCCCCATTGCAGTGATTACTGGTTGAATCATGGCAAGGTATATTTGATTTGGACCCCCAGACCATCTGTTTCTTGCTATATTCAAGGTGTCTGGTGAATTCTTCATGTCTCCGCAGGATGGCAGTCAGGCACACTCAATCCACCCCTTCTTGCCTGCAACTTTGCCAAAAATTCACCGATTTTAAAACTTTTTTCAACAGCAGACTCGGCTGCATATTTGCCATAATCTAAACACTGAAAATCCTATCACATCTCAAAAGTATAGTGACACTGCCTTGTGATGAATCATTTAATCATGGTATCTGTTTCAAATATCATTAACTGACATCATTAAGATGTTTAAAGGAGCATCAGCAACAACTGCAGTAATGATCAGTGGCGGCCCATTATTCCAAAGGTCCGCTATTCCGACAGTGTATGCTAACTTATTTAGTGAATAATGACTTGTGTTACTGTGACAACATCTGGTGATACAAGCAATTCTGTGTCAGTTAGGGTGTGTAGGGTTGGTTAGTAAGGTTAGGTTAGGGTCAGAGTCAGGGTTAAGGGTTCGGGTTAGTGATAGTGTTTTAATTTTCAGTGTTTTACGAAAAGGGTTTCTATAACACCCAGACTTCAGGTACCTCTTGCATATTTTAGCAGAATTGACAGTCTCACATTGGCAAAAAAGCTGGGTGAATCGAATCTCCCTACTTGCTGGTGGTAAAACATCAGTCGGCCACTGGCCATCGGCCACTGGTCTAAGTGCCAGTGATGGCCGAGAATGACCATAAGATGACTGCAAGGTCGTTCTTGGCCATCACTGGAACTTCAGACTAGCGTACCCATGAATAGCAGACCTTCGAAACAGATAGATACATATTATATTTAGTGGACCGCAATCGTATGAGCTGGTCATCGCCTGCTAGAATAACATCCAAAGTATTCCTGCCATGAGTAGCAAGATCAATAAACAGAAAAATCCAGACTCAACAGTGAATTTAAGCAGTGTTTTGCTTATACATGGTCACCTGAACAAGATGCCAGTGACCAATCTATCGTAGGGCAGTTTAGACCACTAACATCATTTGTCTTCATTCCAGTTGTGTACAGTATCGAACAGTTAATTGACAAGCTAAGACATTAATCGGCAACATCATCATGAGGTAGTCTGTACACAATGAAAAAAATGAAATCTGCTATTAGGTATAGTAAATCACAACTAACCAGTTACACTAAGTAAGTAGGTAGGCCTACCTGAAATATAACAGCAAAGTCAAAAAAGAATTAGGCCATAAAAATATCAACTTCAGACATGTTAACTTCATTGACAGACAAATTAAGATTACTAAAGCATAATTTCCACTGCTGCGAACACCTCTATGCATATCAGTACATTCTTTGCATAAAAACTGGTACAATGATTCTGTGTCTAGCAGACCCAAACAAACTTACCTTCTAACTCACTTTATGTGGCCTCACTAGCAGGACACTGCATCTGGAGAGGGCTAGGGCTTAGCGGTCAATCCATGAAGAAACCCATCTTTGTCCTTATTTTTGCAAACCATTTTTGAAGAGTTTAGGCTGGCAGCCTCAACTATCTGCTGCTCCAGCATGTTCCATCTATTTATTACTCTGTTGGAAAAAAAGTATTTCCAACAATCCTGAGTTCATATCATTTTTGTTAGTTTTAATGAGTGGCCTCTTGTTCCTTTGTCATTTTTATCAAATACAAACAAACCCTGGAGCCCTATTATTGACTTTCCCTGATATATCTGAAAAACCTCTATCAAATCCTGTCTGACATAAGTTTAATACCTTAATCTTTCTTTGTAGAACAGCCCAACCACACTTCTGATCATTTTTGTAAATCTACATTGAACAATATCGTAATTATTAGCATACAGCACATGATGAAGTTCATAGCTTGTTTAGAAAACTCTGTGCATTAAGCTGAATATGCCCTCTCTCACTCCTACATGACAATCAATTAACAATATTTAAAACTCGTGTTAATCTGAAATAAGTTAGTTGATTAATGTGCTCAATGGCACTTTTTAAACTAAGTAAGTCATATTGTGCCTTAGAAAATAAAGATAATGTTAGTTTAAAGCATATAAAATTAAATGTTAAGGTGTTATATAAAACAAACATACATATAATTGCGAACAGAATCAGGTAGAATAACGACAACTGTTTGTTCAGAAGACAGTTTGTAATCTGCTGCAGCTTGTAGAGCACAATACATTACAGAACCACTGCTACCACCTGAAGCACACAAAAACACTGCAACCTTAAATACATTATTTTTTATTTTTACTTCACAGTTAAAATGGATTGTAAGGATAATAGTGTAGGATCACGGAAATTGTACCTCTGTATGCCGCGCCACCTCCTCCCTAGAATTATTTTGCAACTTTCTGACTGTCAAGGTTTCCCGTATCAAAATTCTGAATTCCCGCTAAGATCAAATTTTTAAGACTAAAAGGCCTTAAAAATATTAGATACTGCTCTCACCTAGGATAAGAATAAGATAAGACACCAAAATTGCACTTACC
>Ga0209782_1002671_pt1 | contig 10035 bp, 5 predicted proteins | sample WorMetmaBAHAMAS1_FD_187390 | JGI IMG/M metagenome (GOLD analysis project Ga0209782, IMG submission 187390) | Marine gutless worms symbiont microbial communities from Max Planck institute for Marine Microbiology, Germany - Inanidrilus... | ecosystem: Host-associated > Annelida > Digestive system >...
CACTCAACTAGATAATTCCTCTCACTATATATAGTCGGTGCAGCATGTCGTATCATCAGTGTACTAGTAAAAATAAATTTTTATAGAGTGGCCTAAGTAATGAAACATTACTGCAAGGACCACTGTAACGATGCCATTCTAACAGTCGAGAATCAGGTGAGGGTAAGACAATCGAAAAAGAAGAGTTGCTAAAAGATGATGGAAAGTCTGCAGTGATGACAATGAGAATCTTGCCGTGCATGCAGACCTGCTAGTTAGTAATATTACAGGTGTCACTTGCATCCAGTGACTGTACACTGATATTTAATGCCACTTTGCATCATGTAAAGTAAAGCTTGTTATGTAAAATATCTCACGTATGATGCTAGGATTAATCCTTCTTTGGTAGCTGCAAGATGAGATGTAAAATCAGATGTTTAGATTAAAAAAAATCTGTATATATATTTGTCATAGATGTATTTGATGTGCTTATACATTACCACTTTTGTCACATGGCTTGGTTCATTCAGAATGGGCATTCATTTCTAGTTTCTTTGCAGTAGCACTGCATGTCATTTGCATCAGACGTGCAGAATGTGTCACTAATTTCAGGAACAAGAGACAAATGGCGTTGATTCAGATGGAAAATCAGCAGCAGGCGATTGAATCATTGGTGGTTAGTAGATTTTGCTTTGATGCTCAATCGCGCCTATTTGTAGACCTTACAGTCAATTCCGACCTGCAGAGGTGACAGTAAGTAAGTAAGTAAATGTTTTTCTAAGGCGCTACATATCGGAGGTCACAGAACGCCGCGTTCATGCTTCCCGAAAAAGATGTTTCTTCAGTTGTCGTCGGAACAGTGCGTGAATGATGTCTAGGTTGCGCAGCTGGACCGGGAGAGAGTTCCACAGGCGAGGTCCAGCGGCTGCGAAGATTCTGTCGCCGTAGCTGCTGAGTGAGTAGTTGAGGTTCGGAAGGAAGAGTGGAAACTGGACAAGTTGGATGGTCGTCGAAGTGGAAAAGGCAGGTTTTGGAAAATTGGATCTTGGTGGAGAGCCTAATTGCAAGTGAACAATATTGCAAAGTCGGTACTTGTGTATAATTACACATATCATTGAGTTACCATGTTGAGTATTATCATTTTACGTAAATTAAGTAGGCCTACTCATTATTTTAAATGTTACGTTGTTACCACATATGATAGTATGGAGATGGCATAGATAATGCCATTAAGTGCTTAGCACCGCTGTAATCAAAATACTCTGGTTGTCATTATGCAAGCAGCAACAACTTTTGCCACAACAACTGCAGTTATTAACTGGGATTACTGGTCAATACAGTTTGACCTGTACAGTGGTCATAATAAAATGGTTATCTTAATGGGCTGTGAACTTTTGACCCATTTTGTATGTGATGTAAATTCATACATATACAGTACAGACGACTGTTTTATAGTTTTGTTGCTGTGGATTTCAGGCACTGCACAATCATCGTTTTGAAGGAAGCACTTACTTGCGTGTTTCCTTCACGAAGTCAGTCATCCGATAAAACAGCTACACGTAGCCGGTTTAGTTAAGTTGACTGCTGAGAAATTCAGTCACACCGCATCAGTTTGATAGAATTTTGTCCATTTAGCTTCTTCACTCCTGCTATAAATGTCTTTGGTTAGTTTGATACTTTATATATTGCTGAGTTTTCAGTTTGCCTAATGCTCAGCAGCGTATATTGAACAGGCAGTGAATTCAACGTTCAGTAGTTGCTGTGTGAAACAAACTGAAATACATTTCTATCCCAGCTTAAAGTAACTTAACGAGATGTCATCAGTGGTAACAGAAAAATTTGAATTCATATATTGTGATGTCAGGAAGACTACGAGATATCCGTCATTGTATGTTTGCCGTTTCCTTCACGGCCGTTGACAGTACCGATTATTTATGTCGTTTGCTGACAGTGAAGCTATGTAAAGCAAATGTGAATTGTGATCTAATGACAGCGTAGCATAAAACAGCATGTTGTTGTTAAGTTTTTATTTGCTGCTTCAACGAAATTGTTTATCATAGGCAGTTCTTGCTAATACTGCACAATTTCACAGATAGCCAAATATGTAATTTTCACCATAGACGTGTCCTTAAGACTGCAGCTGTTGTGTTATACTGAGAACGGTCTTCCATAAGTAGGGACATTTTTGTCACGTTTGACCTAAAATTTTGCATTGAGAAAATGCAGTGAAAGTGGCAGAAGTGAAACTTGCTTTGGCTGCAATGAAATGCAGCAGACTAAGATTTTTTTTGTTTTAGAGCACTTTTTATAAGCAGAAATTTGTGCATCTACCTTTTAGACTGGACCTGGACATTGACAGAGTCAAACAGCTGTTACAAAGTCATGACCAAAGAATTTGCTTCAAGGACAGTCTCGTCTTAACATCTATTGTGACATATGTCATGCATATCAAAACTACCAGTGACAGAGTATAGCACAGTTGGTCATAATGACAAATAGTAAACAGATTGATCTGTAACAGTGAATAATGCATGCAATTGCAAACAAAAAATAAACCACAGTGTGATAAGTTTAATTCATTCATGAATACTGGTAGTTTTCAGTTTGCCAGCACCAGTGTAATTGCAACTAAGCAGTAAAATTACTGTCCAGTTAGATAATACTATTAAAGCTTACCACTTACGTAACAGATCGTACTGTAGGCATCAAAACACTAGTATGACAGTTTTACGTATTACAAATCCTTAATTATGGCAGATATTTGTCATCTGTATAAGAATAAATACTTCATTGGTCAACAATTAGTAATTGTCATTACAAGTCGATTATAGCAACCACAGCACAAACTTGCAGTAATCTTTTACAATAAAATAAGAGATCTAAGGCTGAAAGTATCTTAAGCATGGGTGGACAGCAAAAATTGATTGACTGAAATAAAATGGGTTATTTGAGTTGTTGTAAGCTATATGTACTATAGAGTAACGAAGCAGATTATGCATACCAAAAAAACTTAAAACCAAATATTCTGACACAGCCTCTGCCATTAAGAGCTACCCATTTCAACAGTCTACCTATTGCTGATATATAATTATGCTATTTTATCCTGGAGTATTCACAAATTGTGCAAACAGTCTAGAAATTAAAGTTCATAAAGGAAGTTAACAATGACTTCACTAGTGGTCAATCATTGACCACTAGTGAAGTCATTGTTAACTTCCTTTATGAACTTAAATTTCTAGATTGTTTGCAATTTGTGAATACTCCAGGATAAGCCATCAATCACGCCAGTGGCACATGGCTGCTAATGACAACAGGTGTGTAAACAATTGATCTCTGCATAAACAGTGCAAACTCTGTTCAAACTGGTTTAAAAGATGGTCAAATTAACACTACACTGACACTTATGTCCAACAATAACAATATACACATAAGCATGGACAAGTAGGTCGATGCACTGTGCAGCTCTATGGTAATACAACTAATAAATATATCCGCTAATACGAATGGACCGCACAACACTGCCTCACACCCAATCAACAATCACACTGTACATAGAACTTACAAAGGCTTCAATCAGCAAAAGTGACCTTTAAGCTCACTCAATGCCATTGACAATCATGCCATTTGATAGGCCATACATGATATGCAATAAGACGTCCATTGTAACTATGCCTCTATCTTGCACCATTTCCCCGTCATCGCTTTTTTCCTAAACTTTAAAGACGTCACGTGACCATTAACATGCTTACTTGAGGGACAATTTATCATCCCAATGCTAATACGTCACATGGCCAATCTGTGTACAAAATTTGAAGTCTCTAGATTTAGCTGTTCCAAAGATAGGTCTGTTATTGGGAGAGGTTAAAATCTAAATTGGTCACGTGAACATAACCACGTTTTTTTGGGTAATGTGTTATCCCATTTCCAAGATTTGATATAGCCTACCTGTGTACAAAATTTAACAACTCTGGCTTCAGCAATTACTGAGAAGTGAATAGGCCCCAAAAATTAAAAATGGGTCACATTACGTAACTACGCTCCCTTTCAGGGACAGTTTGTCATCCATAAGCTGCTATCGTGTGACACTGCGTGATCCTAGGTTTAGCCATTTTGATACAATATCGGCGCATGATGACAGTGAATACCATGCTAGCATAGCATCACGTGGTAAAAACGTTAATAGCACATCATCACCAGTGCACTGAACCAACTAGAGTGAAACGAGATTGTCGTGCGTGCGTACAAGTCTGATTGTCGTGATAGCTTTCTGCCGAGAGCAGACTAGCCATTGTCCATAATCACAGTAACTACCAGCCTCAGTAACTACCAGGTGTAGCAACAGCAAGCAACTGAGTTGTGGGACAGCCAGAACTGAACTCCACCCGTTAGATGAGACAGCCTGAAAATGACATTCTTCTCAACTGGCAGTCTGACAATGGTGTTGGTTGCATCAACGAAATTACTATCCATGAAAGCCAGTTAGTACTAAGATTGGATACCATTTCTGTATAGGTCGTAGGTACCATTTTGGTATGGAACCAGCCAGTCAGACTCCTCTGTGTGATGTAAAGTGAGTACCAATTAAGGGACAGGGGTAGAGGCTCTGACTCCAAAGGTAACTTCTATACATGTATCTGGCATTGCAATGATACATCATAGCGAGAAAGCGAGATATTCACCTCTGGGCTCAGTGGTCTACGGAAAAGAGAGCACTCTGCCAACACTCATACAATCAGTATGGTAACATTTTACCGCGACCGTTTTGCAAAACCCTTTCGTTTCCTGCTGCAATCCTTCATATTCCCTCACATAAATAACAAGGCAATTGTAGACAGCAGACTTGCCCCCCAGTGCGCAATTGACAATAAGTACTACTGGTCTTTGTCGATGAGCAGTTTGATAGAAATTTTGTAATCTTAGCTGTTATGCGTGTTTATCGCCACTTATGAATATACATAATGTGCCATAGGGCCCTTATGTGGTCCATATTATTGTCATCTATAAAACCGTAAGTAAACAGCATAATTGCAACGCCTTCAGAACAAGACTGAGCCGCATCCACAGGCAACAACTGCACAAAAAATTGGTGAAGTTCAGCCATGTCATTTTCGAGTTACACGAGAGAAGATAGACATACTCATCACAATACTCTGCACCCCTTCTCGGGGCAAAGTATTAATAATACAAGCATTGTAAAGCACATAATCAGCAATCGCAGGCGAGTCATTCATTCACTAGGTGGCAGCTCTAGCAGGTGTCGACAGTCTACAAATGCGACATTACAGAATGGCAGTTAGATAACAACAGTAGTATAAGTGGTGTGCTCAGTTCACTGCAGACTGCAGATCCCATCGCACCTTATATATGTCACTACATTACCTTGTGAAATCTATGGTACCTTTTGAACTCACAACGGTCAATCCTGTAGTGATAGGCTCACATTAACAGAACTACAGTGACTATGATGTTGACCAGAAAAAACTCAACGAGTGATGTCAAAAATAAAACTTAACAATAACAATATGCTTGTCTCAAAATACTCTGAAGCAAACATCAACAATTCAACAACAAAACAGCACTGACCGAAAACAAATACTACGAAAATACACTGGTCAATAAGTGCACGGTAACACACATTTAAAAGGCAAATAGGCACAATATCGGCATCTTCACAACATCAATTAACAAGACTAGTTAGATGTGGACAAAATGACAGCAATCACACAATTATATGTAACACTGTACCAGCTTTGCTACAGCTGTGAACATTGGTGACAGCATGAACAAATCCAGATTCTTGAAAGGGGCTTTACCAAGAGGTCCTTCAATGGGGTCAAGTGGCAAAGCTGTGGTAGGGATCTGGGGCCAGAGTTACCTATAATATTCTCCATATTAATACTCGAAAAGTAAGCAAAACAATATTTTGTCAACTTAACATTATAGACTGCAGTTTCATATAGTAATTGGAAGTGCAAACTCAACAAATCACTGGATTTGCCAATCAAAAATACACAACAATTAAAAACACCATGTAAGCAACAATACTCTTCTAACAGATGCTCTGGTTTTCAACATTAATGCCCGCATTCCCAGACATCAAGACATCAACGTGACAGAAAAGCATCGACCGAGAACACTACAGAGATAGTTTTAACACGACGAAAACAAGACTGCTGATCGTGACGCTACATACGAGGTTGCAAATACGATAGCAACGCACAGATATTGTCCCGATGCTGAAAATGATTATCAAGTGATGGCAATGACATGGATTTCTGCATATTGAACTGATTCCTCCAATACACTGGCACTAACAGTGATATCAGGACCATTGCAGAGGCAGGCAAAACATCGATATCTGACAATTAAGCGATTCAGATACTTACAAATGGTACCAAAATAACCATAAAATTTGGAGTAGTAATGGACAGCACTCATCACTGCGTGAAAAGAAATATTGGCAAGTTTCGGAAAAAAAACAGATGAAATAAATACACACAGCATAAATTTTCACTGCATTCTCACAATTGTTTCTGAATGATGGTATCACTTTTTGCCAGCGTGTTAATCGTCGGGCAAAAGTTGTTTATAAACAAAATAATTGTGTGTACGCCATGCTGTGATAAATGAAATGTTGTTATTGCAGCGCGTTGTACACAATTATTGTATTCATAAACAGCATTGGCCCGACAAAACATAAGAAGTTTGTACTTTAAGTCTGTACCTCCCCATCTCCACAGAATGAGTAGCACTTATGGAAAATCAACTATTACCATATAACAGCAAACTGGAACACATAATAAACACGTACAATATTCAGTGAACTGACATATCACTGCATCTCCGCTTACGCTTCCATGCTTGATCATGTGTGCATTATAAGCTCATGTATGTACCACCTAAAACGTTCCAAATTAAGACAGCATGTGCGAAACAAACCTACATCGCAAACAATATGATATTAATGCCGGCATTGCTCAAACTTTTGGTGACTCCAAGCATTTATCGATGCTAGTGATCAGTACTGTTTACTCATACGGGTTTTCCAGATGGTGATATAACGGTATGTTAGTTTCGTGGACTGACAGGAGGTGACACTGTGCGGCTACGCATGTCTCAGTAGAGTCCACAGCCGCGCAGGTTGTTCGCAATGATAACATCGGTGACGGCATCAAAGACAAACTGAATATTGTTGGTATCAGTGGCACACGTCTGGTGACAATAAATCTCTTTCATCTCACTGCGATTCTTCGCCTCAAACTGTGCCTGGATGAATGCGGCAGCCTCGTCGTATGCTGCAGGTCCTGCAAATCAAGCAACGAAATGTTACGTAAATCATAAATTTCAAACAGAACAAAATGTCCCGTGCGACTGGATAAACGACTTGGCAAAATGACAATTAAAATTTTTTTAAATGGAAAAAAAATTATCACCACTGCAGACCCTTTCTTTTCAGGCAAACCAGTAAAAGATAATCAGTAAATTAAATACATGTACATACACAATGAATGTAATGCAGAGTAACTTCACCAACCGTTGTATTCTGGAAAGCAGATATTGAGCGGCGATCTCTTGATCTTCTCTTCAAACAGATCTTTCTTATTCAAGAACAGTATAATAGATGTGTCGGTAAACCATTTGCTGTTACATGTCGAATTAAACAAGCGAAGGCTTTCTTGCATTCGATTCTGTACGAAAACATTTTTACTCACATTTGTCACTGATACATTACTTTTACTTTGAGCATAAATTTGCATCAACTACAAGATATTATCTACAACAGGAGTTATATGAATGATTCATTATTAATGGACCACAGCAGTCGAGAGATGTAACTACTTTATAATAAATACTAACAACTGTTTAAGGCCATTATACACCTAGGTTGACCCATGTTAAGACAATGAACTCAAGAACTGGAGGATTTAGTCGAAGCAAACCTTTACTGCCTTCATCCCGTTGCTAACAAAACTATTGCATATTGACTGGATAGAAGATCCTTAAGTTCTCTTCAATTATGTTATCTACTGCCTCTGTACCATTAATTTAAGAACATTTATTGGATCAAGTTTTCCCCACTGCACATATTTGACAAGTTCAGGTCAAATTATCGACTATGCAGAGTCACCTTCAGCATACTGTTAACTAAATATTTACCATACAACATATGCACAATGCAGTTATGCGGATATATGATTAAAATATATCTGTCTGTCCATCGAAAGTGCTAATATCTCAAGAAAGTAAGCAAACTTGATACAGCAAGTCATCAAACTTGTCATCCAGTTAACATTTCGGAAAATCTACCTATTAAAACGTTTAATGTAGTTATTTATCAAACCTAATTTTAACAGTCTGACAAACTCACTGTCGTCTCATCTTCCTGCAGAACCTGGTCATATTCACTCATCGCAACACAGAATATTATTGCGGTTACGTCTTCAAAACAATGAATCCATTTCTTGCGCTCGGACCTTTGTCCTCCAACATCAAACAACCTGAAAGAAAGACACGCCTTTTAACATCGCATTCAACAGCCAGGAACTGCTCATCCGTTGAAGCCTGCTTCACTGGGGTGTAACTGGCGCATCAAACGAACGTCCACTGTCGACTTATCAGCATTCACGATATAGGAAATTAGTTACTTCCTTAACATATGACGTCGTTTGCTGTACATTTATTTATGGCTGCAAATGGCAAAATGACAGTTTATGTGCAAAAAACAGTGATAAATTAGGACTTAGGGTTAAGGTCAGTTATTGGGTATTATGGGGTTGATAGCAACACAGAATATTAGCGGCCATTAGGCCAACAGATCAATTAGTAACGGCCCTTCGGTGCACAAGCATGACATAATGACCGGCAGCTGTGCCAGCTCAGCCTTGCATCCTGCTGGGGTTGCTAAACAGAGTACCAACTTTAATTGGCTGGGGTAAAGGCGGGAATGTCACCTCTGCCACGTTTACCTGGAAATTGGATCTTAGAATTGAGGTTAAGTAGGTACGCAAGTATGCCACTACGGTAACCACATCTAATAAACTTTCATTCCACACATACTGGTCTCATTATGTACAAAATCGCTCCTGTTACTTACATATACACTGAAATACAGTGAACGTGGGTGACCCCACCCCAACAGAATTTCATCAACGGAGGCAGTGCCACCATTGCAGGCAAGAACATTTTAGCATCGGAAGTTCAGTACCGAAAATGCAGTTTCTTGAAGTCGAACTGTATTTCAACGATGCCAGTCGTTTTCACTCGAGTACGTAAGATATCCTGCTCAGTTGGCAAATAGTCGGCAGTTCCAATGCGGCTAAGGCTGTCGAGAAAACTACAGCAGAACACGACATGACGTTACTCGCATTAGCTCCGAAGAAATAATTATTACGAAATCACTATAAATCAATATTATTGTAACTGCGTCATAAGTTTATCAATCTTCACATTGTACCAGGTGCTCAGGTCAGTGCTTTGAGCTTCCTTCAATGCTTTATTACCGTTGTTGGTTAAGTCCAATAAAAAAACTATGCCTCTGATCTCCCAAGGTTCTTTCTGGAACAACTGGAGAAATAAACTGACAAGGGAAACCAGTTAATTCCGTTCACATAAAAACAGAGTCAAAATGCAGTGGTGGCTGTAACCCGTACAAAGTCAGCAAAAGCTCATAGGCCTCAGCAGGCATAAAAGGCGCCAGCAGCCGTATACAAAAAAAGATTGTAAAAGAGAATATAAAACATGGTACATTCATAACAGAATCACACAAACAGAAGCAACATATTAAAGGCATGTCTTCCAGAAAACAAATTAGCAAACTATGAAATGGAATAGAATGTGACAATGTCACGCAGTAATCATACTATTTTGCAGAATCGTTAATCTGGTATTCATTGGCACGAGAATAGCAGCGCTGGGCGCCGGAATCCTGCCACAAGCGTTTCATCGCAGCCAGTAACTCCTCCGAGAACGGCTCGGTGTCCTCCATCTTTGTAATTATATCCAGAACCAACCGTCCGTCGACCTAAACAATAAATTTATATGGAATACTCTATCAAC
>Ga0209782_1002672_pt1 | contig 10035 bp, 4 predicted proteins | sample WorMetmaBAHAMAS1_FD_187390 | JGI IMG/M metagenome (GOLD analysis project Ga0209782, IMG submission 187390) | Marine gutless worms symbiont microbial communities from Max Planck institute for Marine Microbiology, Germany - Inanidrilus... | ecosystem: Host-associated > Annelida > Digestive system >...
ATCTTTCTGTTGTTAATGCAGTACATCTATAAAAAAACATGACCGGCTTTTATCTGTTGTTTTTGTGGACAAATGTGGCTTACATTTGCGATGGGCAATCAGTGCAGATGACTCAGCTTAGATCAGAACTTTCACATTGCTGTTGTAATATGAGATCACTGAAATGTATTTGTGATGATTCTGGCTAGGCTTGGGTCAAGAGTAGAGTTGTTAAGACTGCCCATTAATTGGGACCTGTTAACCGTGCCTAAAAGTACCGGTTAACCATAGTTATTCCTTTATGCGCCTATAAAACATACACCTGATTACCTACCTACCTACCTTACCACAAAGTACTGAGAGCAGAGCTTATGTGACGCCCTCACCTCATTCCTCACTCAAGGCATGCAACGGCCATGGCACTGCATGACCGCCGGTTCACTGTCTCATCCAGGGTTGCTGCTTAGTACCATGGGAAAGTGATAGCAGTCAGTTGGCCGGCTGCAGCACTAGTGATGGCGACATACAGCTGCAGCAGCAGGCTGCACCAGTGACTAGTGAGTCCAGTCCACAGTGGACAGACCAAGATCTGTGTGAGGATGGGGAGAATGGGAACAATTATTGTTAACCGGATCAACCAGATCATGCCAGACGTGACCGGTCTCAGATTTAGGACCGGTTAACCGTTAACAACTCTAGTCTAGAGTTTCACCCTGTGTAGCTGCCTTCAGTGTGTCTCTGTCGTCATAATTTTAGTGCAGTTGTCGAAGGAGATGATCTGTCAGGTGTCTCTGAAAACACTAGCAGTAGTTGTTCACTGGTACATGAACTGTGCAGTGCCTCACACAGCGGAAGAATTGACTAATTAAAGCTGAACGACCGCTTACGCGCGACACGTTGAACGCCCCCTGATTACTGACAAACACAATTCCAATGGACTGGAAATGGTTATTCGCAATTACCATTGGCTGAACTCGGCAAGCCGAGTCCTAATATCGACCTGCTCCGCACCACTGGTTCAAACGGGAGAGCGTAAATAATTTTCACTGTTTGACCTTGACCTACAATTCAAGGCTAGCCAAGGTCAAAGTCGACCCTCATACCAAAAATCAAGGTCAAAAGTCAAACAGTTTAAACAGGAGAGCGCCGACAGACAAACGGACACACACGCACACACACGGATGCTACCAAACGTATTATCTCCCCTGCTACGTGGTCGATAATAACTGGCACGACGATGGAGCGTATGTGTGGTGTGTGCCGCGTTCGCCAGGTGTTCAGACGCTGGATGTCGGCCAGGCGTTGTTCATGCCTGTCGGAGCATCTCTGTCTCTGCTTGTCATGTTTCTCTTCTTCGACTCACTGCAGCTCATGTTTGCTGTCTGTACTGCAAGTACGTTCACTCGGGTCTTCTTACATGAAAACACAGTATTTAGGTCACTTCATCATGCTACGGCACCATAGCTCCATCTGTTGTCATCTAGTGCTTGGTTTGTTAAGCTGGTTTTGTCAATTTTAGGAGTGTTCAGTGTTTATTGTGAACAACAAATGGGTGCATTTTGCATGGTTCAGATAGTTTAATCTGTCGTCACAGCAACCATTATGAAAAACACATCCCACCCATATGCTGGGGCACTCCCATTTGGGCGATCATTTTGAATTTTGTCATGTGGGGTGATATTGCAGATGTAATCACCCACACCAATTTTTAAGTCACTTGGTTTGGAGGATTTGGAGTTCTGACACCTCCAAATTTGCAGCTGCCCATAGGCTTAACTAGTGGCTTTTATGACAGTGTAAGAACTACCGTGCTACACTGTGATTACACCATGCTGGCCCATTACATGGTCTTACATAACATCAGCTATATCAACTTGCACTGTTTCTGTTGTGCAGACTGTTTTACAGAGAGATTGTCTTACTGATGCGTGTAATGCACAGTTAATGTTGTGTGTTTCTGTGTGCAGTTCTCGCAATGGTTGCATTTGCTTTTCTTCTGCTTCCCGTCTGCGAACGCATCACTAAACCATGCGGCTGTGTTAACAAGTAATAACTGTCGATATCTTTATCATCTTAAGTGCGTACATACAAGCATGCACAGACCATTTTAGCGGCCATTGTTTAAGTAAACCTAGGTTATCTAGGTACCTCGTAGCTTTCTTGATTCACTTGTTCTGAAAGACGGCCTTTGAACATAAGTTTCTCCAGTTTTCTACGAGGCTGGGTGTACTTCCTCTCACCCAGACAGTTGAGTTAGTTAGAACGATCCACAAAAACTAGACCGGAGTGATTCAGTGTTGTTATGTTGCCTGGACCGGCCAAGTCAGTACCTGGTCGAGTAATGACGGAACAGCAATGAAATGTGCACTGGTTCACGTAGGTACTGATCAAATTCAGCATGTAGAGCAACCAGCCACGTTGATGACGACAAGCCAATGTATGGAGACATGCTGCAGACATTAATTACTGGTACTGTCGGACCAGTGCCGATCTACAACATAGACCAGCATGGATTCGATCTACAGTAGACCGGATATGGTTCAGAACCTGTATTAACATCTGTTCTAACTCTACCAGCAACAGTGTTAACGAATTAACTGGCACGCAAGGCTTTTTCCAGTGAATGGCCTCAGTTGTCTTCTGCCCTAATGAACCAGTTCTTAGTGGGTGTCGCGTTCCCTTTATGCCAGCTGTCTGTCAACATGTTACTATCATTATTATCTTTTTTTCTGTTTCAAGTTTTTAGTTGATTTTATTCTGGGCAATTAAGAAGAAACAGTCATCAGCTTATTTGACATTCAGTTACTACATTATAGTAATGCACGAGCACTTATAACTGCGTGCCTTGCGAATTAAATAGAAAATGGCGAAGAACTAGAACTCAGTCAGACTATATAGTGTAGCATGTTCTTGAAATTGGTACTAAGACTTGTCAAGCGTCTGCTGCAGTGCTACAACTATGAAGTGTGAATATGATCCTCTTTAATGGTCTGTTGTAACGTTGACTGTGTCCAGTACCATTCGAGTTGTAGCTACATTTTTCACAGAAATGTAGCAGAAGCATTTCAAGGCTGTTAATGGCATCACCATTTACCTCCCATAACAGTAGTGCAACTGATATATTTAGGTCCGTTTTTCACAGCAAATTAATCTCCCATCAATTTAATCTGGCATTAAATCCAGCAGATAATGATCAATTTACTCAGATGTTGTTTTTCCACCGGCAGTTCGTGAATTAAATGGGACAAATGGACAACTGAGTAAATTGATCATTATCTGCTGGATTTAATGTCGGATTAAATTAATGGGAGATTAATTTGCTGTGGAAAAACCGGACCTTAATGTTTAAAAATAGCAAGTCTCTGAAGCTGGGATTACGGATATTTCACAGTGACTGGTAATGCTGTCATGGCCTTAGCAGTAGCTCGTGTCTCTGTGACGCGTGTGTAGAATCTCATTTGGCTGTTGTGGTCGTTACTCGCCGGCCGACGTTCTTGCGGTCATTCTGTCGTTCTGTATCGTCTGTGTCTGGATCATGACTGGTCACTGGCTGCTCATGGATGGTAACCTGCTTATATGTTATCTACGGTTGATCGCGGTTCTCTGTAAATTTTATAATTTAGAGTTCACGGATGTTATAAAATTAAAATTCACTTTTTGCTTGGATTATGTTTTTGAACACGTGTAACAAGAAGAGCGAAAGTTGACAGTAAGATCTATAATTTTTGCATGTAGTGCAGCGATAGAATTCAGAGGTTTCTGGCACACTGCGTAAAGTAACAAGTGGTACAGTGCTATTGTTATCAAATGTTTAGGACGCATCTCACATAGACACTTTGTCGTCTTAGGCTTACAACTCAAGAGTGATGGTCACAGACAGTTAACATTAGTTTATGTTCTGTTACAACATTTTATTTTCCAAGTATATGATCATTGCTGTAAAACTGCAGACTTTTTGTTGTCACATGTGTAATTGTTATATCATCTATATAGATGAATTGTTACTGTGTGTATTTGTCTGTTTCAGCGCTCGGCATGGGGTTGTGTATAGCATTCATAGCATTAGTTCGTCTGCCAAGTCTTAAAGTGTCTACGCTGCTACTCGTTGGCTTACTTATTTATGATGTTTTTTGGGTTTGTCTATTTCACATTTTACTCAATTTTTTACTGTCACATCCTTTTGTTTACACAACCCGTGGAACGATTCAGTTGCCATCGTATCTACATGTGGCTGTTAATTATGGTTAATTATGCCACATATTGCTGTTGTAGTGATTTTTTTTGTTCTGTTATAAATGCAATGCCTCATTCCTCAGGAGTTGAATTGTAGATGAAGAAAGTATATGTAGCTAGTAGGTGATTATCATAAGTCGATGTCAGTACATTTTGTTTTATTCAATGATTTTACACAATTGGTTAGGTGACGGGAAGGACAGCTGGCCAATAAAAACCCATGTAACTAACTAAGGTACAATTTTGCAGAACAAATGGACACAAAGAACCGAAATTGAACCAATTCATGCAGGTTTATGTGGATAATGGTCGTTACACAGGGCGGTAGATGAATGTTGACTAGGACGATACCAACATATGGTAATAATTAATTAGCTAATTATTATCATCTAGGCAGTTCGCAAAGCACCGTACACCCACCTATGCACTATTGTGTTATGTGCTGTCTCCTCCCATTCTTCCTCTTTTATTTCTCTTTTCCACTCTCGTGACATTTTTAGTCGTAAGTATTACTACATGGCAGGAAAGTAGTGTAACAGCTTAGAATTATTACTATTATGCCGCATTTAACGCAGCATATGTCAGTCACAATGAGAGGATAAAGTCAGGCAGGGGAGGGGGACTGGTCGGGGGCTACCAGTAGTAGTGAGGCTATCGCCTCTCAATGCGTCCTGATTGCATGGCTGTCTGTGTGCCCGGTGACACACATCGGCAAGTTTGCTCGAGGCATTTTACCCATCAGTTGGTGGCATTCATTCATTAGTGTACATTGTTTTTTAAAATTGTCAATAACTCTTGTCATCCACTGTACTCCCTTTTACCCCCACAGCGCGAACAGCACTACAAACTGAGAGAGCGTGCGCATAACTTCCAACTACCCCGACGGTCTTCCTCACTCACTGATAGTAACTTTTTTATGCGCATGCTCTTCAAGAACAACGGATGCGTATCATGACACTCACTGACTTATTGTATCACTTATAGTCTATACGCTTATCTTCGCTTGTACTGACATTATTCAACAGCGTTTTGTCTGTTCTTAATTAAAATTATAATGAATGAATGATGTTGGTTGTTGAGCTCATTGTGTCCATAATGCTATGTATCGATGTGGTGTCTCTCCATCTGTCTGTCCAATCTTTGCAGCCCATATACTCTCACCGACCCAAGTTGCAGCACATATGATGGCCAGCGTAAATTAGGACCCAACGGTGTGAGAATTAATACAGATCAAATTTATTTATGACACACAAGTCAATTAATAACAACAAAAGAAAGTGAAATCGAAAGCAGTGTGTCAACAGGACACAAGAGGCAGCAAAAAGCTGCACTAATAGGTGCCATAGATACAAAACTGTGGAAAAAATATAAAGAAACATTTGTTAATTAAACATTGCTGTAACATTCTGCAGTTATTGATTGACAACTGTCCAGGTGTTGTTATTGATTATCGGTTTGTCGTGTGTCCAGGTGTTCTTCTCGTCGTACGTATTTAGCACTAATGTGATGGTTAAGGTGGCAACGCGGCCGGCCGTCAATCCGGTCTGTCACTGTTTCATTGTACGATACACTAGCTCTTGTAATCACTGATGCCGCACTTGCTTGTATTGTATGTACACTTGCTACTGCGTGCCTGCCTTGAAGTACTGTGTGATGACTATTGGCCGTTGTAGGCAGTGGGTATGGCTCATTCAGATTTAAGGGTCTGTGCAGATTTATAGCAGAAGGTCTTGTAAAGTCAAGAATACCCGAGAAGCAAGACAGTCGTGTAGAAATATATGAGCATTAATTCCATCCAGTGGAGCAACTTACGATAAAACAGTAAAATGGTGTAGTTAAAACCAATTAGGAGAACCTTACCTGCTAATCTTCTCCATAAATGAAATACATAAGTTGCCATCAGCAAGGACATGCAGGCAGTAATGGTGCTTTCACAAACACGCTACGCTGGGATGGGCAAGAGATAGTTGTTGCTAGTGACAGAAGGTGGGATGGGATTGGATGGGCCACGCTGGTAACTCAGTGAAATACATTGAGCATCCCATCCCAGTGTAGCGTGTGTGTGTGAACGCACCATAAAACTTTGCTCTAATGAAGTCCACCAGTTTTACCTGTAAATGCTCGATATAACGGGTTGGCCTGTATAATGGTCGTGAAATGGCTGCGTGTGTGCTGAGATTCGTCATGCAGAGCTGATTGATAGGCTGGACTCTATGCTAATTGTGCCTTTGCCGACCATCCCTCAAGTTTGGCCCTTGCAGCTGACTATATGTGCGTGTTAAGTGCTAATAATGAATTGATTCACCACGCAGTTATGCCCACGAATCAGTGACAGAGCTTACTCTGTTGCCGCACCTCGAGCATGGAACAGGCTATTATCTGAAACTGCTGTGGTTGATGGACTCATTTCATCACTTACTGAAAAGATACTCATTTGACTGTTTACAGACACCAGGAAACGGACTGACTCTGTGATGAGACTTTGGTCTTCTAGTTGGTGGCGTAATACAGATTTCTCAATTAGTGTTACTGCTTCATTTATTTCTCATTCTTGACCTATGGAGTGAGGTGTCAGATACGTTATAAATAAGGTCAGAATAATAGTGTAAAATCTGATAGTCGATAGTCGATACTATCGGTGAAAACAATCGGCCGATATGACAGCGATAGCGATTGTTTGGCGGACTTGCATCCCACGTAGTCTATTGCATATCTTCATGGTTTAGCTGTCCTAACACCCCCCTCCTCATGCGTACTGCATCACCTTACACTGCACCACGGCCACTCATCCGTCCATGACCACAGATGACTGATTGAAGTCTGTGTTATCTCGCTATCACTGCAGTGGGCTGTCTACCCGGGGACCCTGCTCACTAAAGCAGTGCTATTTACTTGAAACACATGTCAAGTTGTGAACTGACTTGAGTGTGGCCTTTTACAGACGCATTCAACGATCGCACGTAGGCCTGCTATACGCAAAAACTATTGGTTGAACAATCGGCAATAGCGATAGTCTCCGATAGTGCTGACTATTGGCCGATACGATAGTCCGATACAACTATCGTCCTAACGCTAGTTATAAATGCAAGTAAAAATACACTATCCATTCTGTGCAGACAGATTGAGTGATTCAGTGAGCTGTTAATTACAGTAATTGGTTTATATGAGGCAAGTGCTCGTGGAATGTAGGTCGGCGTCCTAGTTAAGAAGCTTCGCTTAGCAACAAACATCGAATCACCGAAGTTGTCGCTGCCTGGGAAACTGGTTTTTCCGAGGTGAATTTTATCTCATTGTGTATCATGCTTATTCAACAAAGAAATTTCTCGACACTGACATGTTTTAATTAAAGGAGTCATTCAACTGCTTAGTTAAATTTTTATTGCATGTCAGCTTTCATTCGGTGCCTTTAAACAGGAAAGGCGTCTAGCCTGCAATAAGTGAGCTGCTTTTCCCTCAAGATTTTCTCACGGGACAAGTGGAGAAAGAAAATGCATGGGAATGAACGAGCTCACTTGGAAGATGATCACAAAAACTGAAATGATGGTTATGTGTATTTTATGCAAGTGTTATTGATGATGATATTTAAACAAATTTTTCCGTTTTATTTTTAAATCGGGATTTTTTATTATTCTACGCAGTTTATACCCATTGTAACTATATGATGCTGTTGGAGTGTGCGTATGTGTGTCTGTGTGTTGCTGCATACAACTTGGTGTTTGTATTGTTATTCAGCTTGCAGAACACAGAGCACTTTGCAATGCTGGGACTCGGCGATATTGTAAGTAACATTATGTCATGTTATAAGTGAAATCGATGATTGATGCGGTTAAATCTGCCAGTAGGGCGTTAGACCTGGATATTTTTGAACTCATAGGAATGCTGGATTCAACACCCACTTTGGTGACGTGAATATCTGCTCGGAGATAAACGTGGTGAATTAGATGGCCAGTACTTCTGCGGAATGTGTTGTCTGTTTTTGTTATCCATTCAGGTGATTGTAGCCTGTAGTAAATGAGTAGTTTCGCATGTATTATCCTATGAAACAATCCTTCATGATTGTTGGAAAACAATCTGCTGCAGCTAAGTCAGTGATAGTCTGCATGCGATACAGCTGAATTCATTTTTACTTACATTTGAAAGTTTTCGTGATGATGATAATTCGTGTACTGTACAGACTGACGTACTCATGGACCTTATGTCTCGGTAATTCCTCTTCTGTAACTTTAGAATTCAAGGACCTTTCTACAACAACCAAGGAGTCTAGGATAGCATCGTTAGCTTCCCCAGCGGGTCCTGGGCAGAGACACGGCCAAAATTGAACATTTACTACGATCTCAATGCCAAAGAAGCAAACTGGTGACACACATTTCACATTATCCAATAAAATTTTCCAAACCCAATGAAACATATTCCAGGGATTTCAAAGACCACCAAGGCCTTGAATTTGCATCTTTAAAATTCGAGGACTTTCAAGGACCAGTGGCCCGTGGGTACCCTGTATAGAAGTCCAGACTTCCATACAATTGTTTTATCTTTAATTTTGTTTCAGTTTTTGCAGGCTGTAACCTCTTTTTAAGGCTACATTTGCTTTTTTTAAATACTTTTTTGTGCGTCTGCACAGCTGATTTGTGCTACATTTGTTGACATTCTCTTAGTACTAGCCAAGAGATTGGCTGGAAAGAGCATCTCGACGGTGATATATTTTGGGTGGAGTGGGACTTTAAACTTTAACTCGATCAATCAATGAATCAGTGTCGACATTCTGCAGTGTTTCTTGTTATCATGAGAATTATTTCAGTAAAATGTTTTGAAGCCAACAAATGCTGGTTGACTATGTGAATTACATGTGTGTATATGCGATCTCCATGTAACACAGGTTTTCGTCATTTAGTCAGTCAAATCAATCAGTCGTTTATTTCGTTCTGCAGCATTCTGATTTAGCTGCGAAGGGCTGTGCGATCAAGCCTTGAGCTGATTCTAGTTTGTTTTTTTGCTGTTTATTCTGTGTTGTAGTATAGTTTTCTCTCGAGGCATGTTTGCTTTTGCTGTGTTTGACTTAATTCTTTAATACCAAGCCAAGAGATTGACTGGAAAGAATGTCTCCTAAATGGCGTATCTTGTGTTGAACAGGACATCAGAACATCAGACCTTAACTGCATCAGTCAATCTCTTCTATCCTTTGCGTCTATGCCACGCGTGTGATCTGCAGGTGATGCCTGGTCTGCTGTTGTGCTTCGTGCTCCGTTACGACGCATACAAGCGTAGTCAGCCAACGTCCGACGTCGGGGTGCCCGCTCCGCCGAGTGTCTACCAGAAGTTGACCTACTTTCACTGCTCGCTCATCGGCTATTTCCTCGGCAAGTTGTAGCACCGGGCTTTGAATTGTTGCAGACAGTTGTTTAACTGATAGGTAGAATATTGTGATGAGAAATGGCAAGCATTTAATGGCTTTGTGAATGATATGTTCTGTTGAATGCGATTTTCACTCAGCAGTTTAACTGACAGTTAATATTGGTATGTAAGTGATTATCTGTAGGTGTCACTTTTAGGACTATGTGAAATCCGGCATCTTGTGATGAGATGCAGGAAAGTTGGTTTGGTTAAGGAGTAAATGTGGAATATGAGGTCAAGCTTTACAGACTGAAATATGTAGGTGTTTGTTGCTGAAAGTTAGGGTGAAAACAGTACAGAGGGCATGTTCTGGGGTTGCATAGTTGTAACTAATTTAGCATTTTACAGTCAGATTCCATGTCAATGTGGGTTGTCCACAGCAGAACCTTTAGGAATAAATAGCGCGTAGCTACAAGCCACATACATCGTATG